>Ga0222419_100036_pt1 | contig 285759 bp, 280 predicted proteins | sample 1B20Ametagenome_FD_182474 | JGI IMG/M metagenome (GOLD analysis project Ga0222419, IMG submission 182474) | Enriched microbial communities from leaf-cutter ant dump, University of Wisconsin, Madison, United States - 1B20A (version 2) | ecosystem: Environmental > Terrestrial > Nest > Insects... | reverse complement strand
TGCGCTCACGCGGCAAACCCTTCAAGATCGCCATGATCGCAACCGTCCGAAAACTCATCACAATCCTCAATGCCATCGCAAAAACCGACCCGGCATTCCAAACATGATCCACGGTTGCTTGTCCCGGCAATCCATAGGGTGCCTCGGCATCGCCTGGACCACCGGGACGAGCCCGGTGGTGACGGGGTGGAGGGATTGTGCCTCGTGGCCTGAAACAGAGGTTCCCGCTTTTCGCGGGAATGACAACGCGGATGGTAGCAAAGCCCGAGAGCCCCAAATCTCCCTTCTCCCCCGGCAAGAGAAGGTACCTGCAGGGCGGATGAGGGGGTCTCCCGACAAGGTCCAGCCCCAAGACCTCACCCGGCGCTCCGCGAGGCAAAAGCTCCCCCTCCCGTCAAGGCAGAGGCAAAAACTCCCCACCCCCACCGCCGTCATTGCCGGGCTTGTCCCGGCAATCCATCCATCCGCTATCGCCGCAGCCCGAACCTCCCCCAAAGCCTCGGCAACCACTCTCCCGCGCGGAGAGGTAGGACGAGAAATTCTTCCGACACGAGCCTCACCCGCTTCAGGAAACAGCAGTGCCGTTTGCGGGAAGACGCCGCATCGGCTGGCGGGAATTCACCGCCCTTCGGCGCGCTCGACCAGTTCGACGAGGATTCCGTCCCAGTCGCGGACGAAGGCGATGCGTTTGAGCATGCCGCGATTGACCGCTTCGCGCGGTTTTTCCACCACGTCGACGCCCGCCGAGACCAGGCGCTCGAACACGTCCCCGATATCGTCGAAAGCGAAGGTGAGGTGGCGCATGCCGGCCTCGTGCGGGGGAATGTCGCGGAAACGGCCGATTTCGGGCGCGCGGGGCGCGAAGATTTCGAGCATGCCGGCGCCGGTGTCGAGAAAGGCCATTTCGCCATATTCGGTGGCCTTGCGCAGCGCCAGGGAGAGGCCGAGCAGGTCGCAATAGAACACGATGCTGCGATCGAGATCGCCCGAGGTCATTCCGACATGTTCAAGGCCGCGCAGCATGGTCACTTATCGTCATCGACCACGATGGCGAAATCAAGTGGCAAGGCGGTGGTATATTTGATCTGCCCCATGGCGAAGGCGGAGCTGACATCGGTGAGATTGATCTTGCCGATGAGGCGTTTGTAGAACGTGTCGTAGGCGCCGATATCGGGCACCACCACGCGCATCAGGTAATCGACGTCCCCGCTCATGCGGTAAAATTCCACCACTTCGGGGAATTCGTCGATGACGCCGGAGAATTTGCGCATCCAGGCATCATTGTGCTCGTTGGTCTTGACCGAAACGAAGACGGTGACCCCGACGTTGACCTTGTTGGGGTCGAGCACGGCCACGCGGCGCTGGATGACCCCGTCTTCCTCCATCTTCTGGATGCGGCGCCAGCACGGCGTGGTCGAAAGCCCCACCTTGCGGCCGATTTCGGCCACCGGCATGGTCGCATCCTTTTGCAGAAGCGTCAGAATCTTGCGGTCGATCTTGTCCAGAGCCATTTCGCCCTCACGAAATCAGATTTTCTCAACACCGGGATTTTATCGCTCGGCGCGGCATCTGACTGCCACATTGGCGGGAAAGACGCAATAAAATTGCTCAAATCAAACCGGGTGGCCATGGCAAGCCTTGCTTAACCATGCCGGATGGGCGGCCTTTCGTCCCCGATGGCGCCGGGAAAGCCGGCGGCCCGGTTTCACCCGCTGTTAACCACGGGCCACCTAAAGTCCGGCCATACGCGAAGCGATGGCGTTTTTTATCGCAGTATTGAGTAACGAGTAAGAGTTCCATGCCGCTGCCGGCCAACGACGCCGAGGTCCGCGACCGTTCGGGACGCGACGGAAAGCGCACCGCGCAGAAGGCGGTGCTGGATGCGCGCCAGCGCCTGACGTCCAGTTCCGGCACCCGCGCCGATTTCGATTTCGAGCTGATGAACGATTATGCCGATGCCCGCCGGGCCGCGGCATTGCCCATGGCGGCCATCGTCGTCATCCTGGCGCTGATTTCCAGCTTCTGGGTGCCGGTGGTGTTTTCGGCGCTCTGGGCCGGCTTCGTCTTTGCCGGGCTTCTGGTCGTGGTGCTGCTGGCACAGCGCTTCAAGCATGCCGATCCGGGCAAGTTCAATGCGGCGCGCTGGGCCACCACGTTCGTGGCGGGGGAAACCGTTTATGGGCTGGCGCTCTCGCTGCTGGCGCTGTTCACGCTGGTGTCGGACCCGCAGGACCTGACGCCGGTCATGTTCGCCATGGTGCTGGTGAGCGTGGCGGCCAATGCCATCGCCACCCATACCCTTCCCCCCGCGACCCTGATGAGCACCCTGCCCATGACCATCACCGTGTCGGTGACGCTGGTGGCACTGGGCGGGACGCTGAATTACACACTGGCGGCGGTGGCGCTTTGCGGGGAAGCGTTCTTCCTCTATCTCGCCCGGCAATTGCATGGCTCGGAACTGGAAACCGTGTCGCACCAGGCAGAGAAGGACACGCTGATCGCCGAGCTTGAAGAGGCGCGCCACATGTCGGACGAAGCGCGCCGCCATGCCGAGCAGGCCAATATCGCCAAGAGCCAGTTCCTGGCCACGATGAGCCATGAATTGCGCACCCCGCTCAACGCCATCATCGGCTTTTCCGAGGTGCTGAAGGCGGAATTGCTCGGTCCCCACCAGGTGCCGCAATACAAGGAATATGCCGGCGACATCCATGCCAGCGGCCAGCACCTCCTGACGCTCATCAACGAGCTTCTGGATTTGAGCCGCATCGAAGCGGGCAAATATGAATTGAACGAGGAAGCGGTGGCGCTGGTCGACATCGCCGCCGATTGCCGCCGCATGATGGAATTGCGCGCCAAGGCGAAGGGCATCGAGCTGGTGTTCAGCTATGGCGACAACCTGCCGAAAATCTGGGGCGACGAGCGGGCCATCCGCCAGGTGGTGCTCAACCTCATGTCCAATGCCATCAAGTTCACCCCGCAGCATGGCAAGGTCACGCTGGTGGTGCAGCGCAGCGGCGATGGCGGGCAGCTCATTTCGGTCAAGGACAATGGGCCGGGTATTCCCGAAAGCGAGATCGAAACCGTGCTCTCGTCCTTCGGCCAGGGCTCGCTGGCCCAGAAGACGGCCGAACAGGGCGCCGGCCTCGGCCTGCCCATCGTGCAGAAGATCATGGACCTGCACCAGGGCCGGTTCGATCTCTTCTCGAAACTGCGCTTCGGCACCGAAGTGATCGCCACCTTCCCGCGCGCCCGCGTCATGGACGCGCTGGCGCCGGTGGTCGAAAAGCGCAACCGGCTGGAAATCTATTCGGCGGCGGGTTGACCGGCATAACCGGTCCACCTGCCCGACCGGACATGGCCTCGCCCCGTTCCACCAGAACGAAAGCAGCGCGGCAGGCAGCGCCCCTCCCCGCCGGCGAAAAAGTCTAGGCTTCCTTGCCGCTGACGGCGGCGCTTTCAAACGTGGCCATATTGGCATGCAGGTGCAAGGCCGTCTTGGCCATGATTGCGGCGAGGGCCGCGCCGCTGCCTTCGCCCAGCCGCATGCCCAGGTCGAGCAGGCCCTTCTGGCCCATGGCCTCCAGCACCTTTGCATGGGCGCCTTCGGCCGAGACATGGGCGAACAGGCAATGGTCGATGGCCTCGGGATTGACCGCATAGGCAATGGCGGCCGCCGCCGTGGCGACATAGCCATCGACGATGACCGGCACCTTCTGGTGCCGGGCGGCGACCAGGGCGCCGAGCATGGCGGCAATTTCCCGGCCGCCGAGCCGGGCGAGAATGGCCAGCGGATGGTCGAGTTCGCCCTGGTGGCGGGCCAGGGCCCGGTCGACGGCATCGGCCTTGCGGGCCAGCCCCGCATCGTCCACCCCGGTGCCCCGGCCGACCCAATCGGCGCCGCTGCCGCCGAACAGGGCCGCATACAGCGCGGCGGCGATGGTGGTATTGCCGATGCCCATTTCGCCCAGGCAGATGAGGTCGGGCTTTCCCGCCACCGCTTCCATGCCATAGGCGATGGTGGCGGCACACATCTGGTCGTCCAGGGCCGCCTCCAGGGTGATGTCGCCGGTGGGCAGGTCCAGCGCCAGCTCGAAGACCCGCAGGTTGATTTCGTGCAGGGCGCAGATCTGGGAAATGGCGGCGCCGCCATTGGTGAAATTGGCCACCATCTGCGCCGTCACCTCGCGGGGAAAGGCCGAAACGCCCTGGTCGGTGACGCCGTGATTGCCGGCGAAGATGGTGACCATGGGATTGTCGAGCCGGGGCGTGGCGCGATGCTGCCAGCGCGCCAGGAATTCCACCAATTGCTCGAGGCGGCCGAGCGAGCCCGGCGGCTTGGTCAGATGCGCGTCGCGCGCCCGCACCGCCGCCACCGCCGACTCATCGCCATCGGGCATGGCGGTCAGCAATTCGACGATATCGGAGAAAGCGGGGCTGAGAGCGGGCATGGCAGGTCCGGCGCGATATGGTAGGAAGGTGCGGTCTTGTTGCTCATAACGGAGCCAATTGCAATTGACGCCCGAGCCAGAAACGGCCGGCATCGACCCGGTGCCGCGCGCGGCCGAACGCCCGCCCGAGGGCGGTAACCGGCTGGGCCTGCGCGGCGACCTCATCATGGCGCTGCGCTTCTTTTCGCGGCTGCCCACCGGGGATTCGCCCCATGCCCGGCCCGATCTGGGCCGCATCGCCATGGCCCTGCCGCTGGCGGCGCTGGTCATGGGCGCGCTGCCGGCCCTGCTGCTCGTCGGGGGGGGCGCTGCCGGCCTGCCGGGCTATTTCGCCGCAGCCCTGGCGGTCGCCGCCATGGTCGCGGTCGGGGGCGGCATGATGGAGGATTCGCTGGCCGACGCCGCCGACGGCCTGTTCGGCGGCGCCACCCCGGCGCGGCGGCTGGAGATTTTGAAGGACAGCCGGCACGGCACCTATGGGGTGGCGGCGCTGTGCCTGTTCCTGGTCTTGCGGGTCACGGCCCTGGGGGCGCTCACGGTTAACAATCCGTTAGCAGCAATGGGGCTTTGGCTATCCGCCAATATTGCCGGGCGGTCGGGCGCGATGTGGGTCGCCGTCGCCCTGTCCCCGGCCCGCAAGGACGGCGCCTCGGCGAGTGCCGGCCCGCTGCCGGCCTCCCGATTTGTCGTGGGCGCGGCGCTGGCGGCGCTGCTGGCTTTCATCGCCGGAGCCCCGTTTTCCAGCCTTCTCGGCGTCGTCCTGGCGCTTTTCGCCGTGGCTTTGATTGTGTGGGGTTGGGCCGCCCTGTGCCGCCGCCTGGTGGGCGGGCAGACCGGCGACCTCATCGGCGCGGCGGCGGGGCTGGGCGAAATCGCCGCGCTCACCATATTGCTGATCTTCGCCTAAAGCCTTGAATTCGCCGCGCTCTTACCCATTATCCATATCGAGCCACAGGAAAGGGGCAGCATGATCTTCATCGGCATTGCGCTACTGGTCGCCGTGGGGTTGGCCCTGATGATTAGCGCCGATGCGGGGAGTCTGCTGGGCCTGTCGCAGGTGCAAACGGCGCAATTGGTGCCGATGGTGATCCTGCTGATCGTCTTTGCCGGCGGCCTGTTTTCGCGCCGCCGCCGCGCTTCGGAACTGCTGGGCGGGGTGGCCATATGGGCGGGCCTGTTCGCCGTGGCCATGCTCACCTATGCCTATCGTGACGAATTGCTCAGCGTCGCGGCGCGGGTGGCCGGGGAATTGCAGCCCGGCGTGGCCGTCGTCGACGAAGAGGCCGGCACCGCCTTGTTCCGCCGCGGCATCAACGGGCATTTTGAAATCCAGGCGACGATCAACGGACACACGACACCGATGATTTTCGACACCGGCGCCAGCGCCGTGGTGCTGACGCTGGCGGATGCGGAAGCCGCCGGGATCGACACGCGCGGCCTGCGCTATACTGTACCCGTCTCGACCGCCAATGGCCGGGGCATGGCGGCGCGGGCGCGGCTGGACAGCATTTCCGTCGGCGGCATCGCGCGGCGCGGCATCGTCGCCTTCGTCACCGAAGCGGGGGCCATGGAGACGAGCCTACTGGGCATGACGTTCCTCGAAACGCTGAGCCAGTACAGCGTGACGCGCAATTCGCTGGAATTGCGCGACTAGCCGGCCCTGGCCAGCGCATGGCTCCCGAGCGCGTCGAGAGCGGCGACGAAGACCTCGGTGCCGGCACCCTTGCGGCAGGCATCGACGCTGAGAATCTGCCGGAACTGCCGCGCGCCGGGAAGGCCGTTGGCAAGGCCCAGCATGTGGCGGGCAATGGCGTTGAGCCGCACGCCTTGGGCAAGCTGGGCTTCGGCATAGGCGCTCATGGCCGCGACGATGGCCGGCAAATCGGGCACGGGCGCATTGTCGCCGAAAATGCGCCGGTCCACGTCGGCCAGCAGCATCGGGGCGTGATAGGCGGCGCGCCCCAGCATGACCCCATCCATATGCGCCAGGTGCGCCTCGGCCGCATCGAGCGTTTCGATGCCGCCATTGAGCATGACGGGAAACGGCGCCAACCGCGCCCGCAAACGATAGACGCGCGGATAATCGAGCGGCGGAATGGTGCGGTTCTCCTTGGGACTGAGGCCCTGCAACCAAGCCTTGCGCGCATGGACATAGAGCGTGTCGGTGCCGGCGGCGACCATGGTGTCGGCAAAGCGGTCGAGGCTGGCTTCCGTGTCCTGGTCGTCGATGCCGATACGGCATTTGACCGTCACCGGGCGATCGGTCGCCGCCTTCATGGCGCGGATGCAATCGGCCACCAATTCGGGTTCGGCCATGAGGCAGGCGCCGAAACGGCCCGATTGCACCCGGTCGGACGGGCAACCGACATTGAGGTTGATCTCGGCATAGCCGAACGCATCGGCAAGGCGCGTGGCCGCTGCCAGTTCGTCGGGATCGGAACCTCCCAATTGCAACGCCAGGGGTTGTTCGACCGCATCGAAGCGCAGATGCCGTTCGGCATCGCCATGCACGATGGCGCCGCTATTGACCATTTCGGTGAACAGCAGGGCATGGCGCGTCAGCAGGCGATGCAAGAAACGGCAATGACGATCGGTCCAGTCCATCATCGGCGCCACCGAGAAACGGCGGGCGCGGGCGAGTGGATCGCTGGATGTTGGCGGCGTGACGATGGGCGGAAACTCCTTTGGGGGCGATTACACGGTCCCGGGCAGCATGTTCCGCGTCAAATAGGTCGAACGGCAGCGCGGCTCAAGCCGTAAGGCAAAATCCATGGTGACTGATCTGGATCAAAGCAGGTCATCGTGACTTAATGGATCATGATGCGCCGGCAAGTGTGGAAAGGACAGACCATGTATTCAAAAATCATCTGTGCCGTCGACGGCTCGGATCTCAGCACCAAGGCGTTGCGGCACGCCATCGAACTGGCGGCCAGGCTCGGGGCACAGCTCACGACGGTGACCGTCACCGAGCCTTCGGTGATCGTGGCGCCGGGCGCCGAGATGATAATGGTGGATACCAGCACCATCCTGGACAATCTCGAACAGGCCAAGGCGGAATCGGCGAAGAAGGTGCTGGCGGATGCCGAGGTGCTGACGGCCGGCGCCGGCCTGACGGCACATGGCCTGCATATTGCGGGGAAACCGCCCGCCGAAGGCATTCAGGAGGCGGCGCGCACGCAGCAAGCCGACCTGATCGTCATGGGTTCGCATGGCCGGCGCGGCCTCGGGCGGCTCCTGCTGGGCAGCCAGGCCTCGGAAGTGCTGGCCCATAGCGACATTCCGGTGCTGATCGTCAAATAGACACTGACATGTCAGTTGTTGGCAGGGCGCGGCCCGATGCGCTAAGGGGGAGCAATCCTTTGATCGAGCCGCGCCATGACCTCTTCCCCGCCCCGCCATATCGCCGTGATCGACATCGGCAAGACCAATGCCAAGCTGGTCCTGTTCGATGCCCGCACGCAAACGCAGATCGCGGTGCGCAGCACGCCGAACACCGTGATCGCGGCCGAGCCCTATCCGCATGCCGATGTCGAACGCCTGTGGCGGTTCATCCTGGAAAGCCTCTCCCGGTTCGGCGCCGGGCATGGTGTGGACGGCATCTCGATCACCACGCATGGGGCGACGGCGGCGCTGGTTGACGGGCACGATCTCGTCCTGCCGGTGCTCGACTACGAACATGCCGGACCGGACGGCCTGGGCCCGGCCTATGACGCGGTGCGGCCCGATTTCACCGAGAGCCTGTCGCCGCGCCTTCCCGGCGGGCTCAACCTGGGCGCCCAGCTTTTCTGGCAGGCCCGGACCTTCCCCGACGCCTTCGCGCGGGCGAAAGCCATCCTCACCTATCCCCAATATTGGGCGTGGCGCCTGACCGGGCGCATGGCCAGCGAAGTCACGTCGCTGGGCTGCCACACCGATCTCTGGGCCCCGGCCAGGAAGGATTTTTCCAGCCTGGTCGCACGCATGGCCTGGCGGGATCTGTTTCCGCCGGTCACGCCCGCCGCCTCTGTGCTGGGCGGCCTGCTGCCGGCCCTGGCGGCGCAGACGGGATTATCGGCAGGCCTGCCGGTGACCTGCGGCATCCACGATTCCAACGCCTCCCTGCTGCCGCATCTAGAGGACGGCGCGGGCCCCTCCACCATCATTTCCTCGGGAACCTGGACCATCGCCATGACCATGGGCGGATCGACCAGCGGGCTCGATCCGGACCGGGACAGCCTTGCCAATGTCGATGCCTTCGGGCGGCCGGTACCCACGGCACGGTTCATGGGCGGGCGGGAATTCGATTTGCTGGTGCCGCAGGTGGCCGAGCCGACGCCCGAGGATGTTGCAGGGGTGATCGCCGCCGATATTCAGGCGCTGCCCAGTTTCGTGCCGGGCGTGGGCCCGTTCGGCGACCGCCAGCCGGGCTGGACGCAGGATCCGAACGGCCTCGATGCGGGCATGCGCACGGCGGCGGCATCGCTCTACCTGGCCCTGGTGGCGGCGGAAAGCCTGACCTTGTGCGGCCTGGGCCGACGCATCGTCCTGGAAGGGCCGCTGGCACGCAATGGTCTTTTCGCCTCGGCGCTGGCACGGCTGACCGGCGCGCCGGTACATGCTTCGGGCGACGGTACCGGCACCAGCCTGGGCGCCAGCCTGCTGTTCGGCGGCCATGCGGAAAATTCCGGGCCGGGCGCGCCCGTCGCACCGCTTTCGGTGGACGGGTTCGACGCCTATGCGGCCCGCTGGCGGCAGCGCGCTGGCCAGTAACGTCTATCGCGGCGCGATAGCGGCCGGCGAGGGCTTGGCCAGCGTCCGCTCGCGCAGCCAGATATAGAGGCCGCTGGCGATGACGATGGGCGCGCCGACATAGAGCCAGACATCGGGCGGCTGGCTGAAGAGCAGCCAGCTCGAGGCGGCCATGAAGATGATCTGGAGATAGGAGAACGGCGCCAATACCGAAGCCGGCGCCAGGCCGGCCGCCATGGTGATGAGCTGATGGCCCAGGAAACCGAAAAAGCCCACGGTGAAGAAGGCCACCCAGCCGTCCAAGCTCTGCGGCCAGGCCCAGACGAAGGGGACGAAAGGCGCCAGCAGGATCGTGGCGAAGATGCCGACATAGAACTGGCTGGTGGCCGCGCTGTCATGCGCGGAAACCATGCGGGTGAGCAGCATATAGAAGGCGGTGCTGAACGCGGCGACGAGGCAGAGCAGCGAGGCGGGATGGAAGGCATCCGTGCCGGGCCGCACGATGACCAGCACCCCCACGAACCCTACGGCAATGGCGCTCCAGCGCCGCCAGCCCACTATCTCGCCCAGCATGGGGATGGACAGGGCCGAGATGAACAGCGGCGCGGTAAAGGCAATGGCGCCGGTCACCGTGAGCGGCAGATATTGCACCGCCAGGAAATTGCAGCCGGTGGCGCCGAGCAACGCCAGCGCTCGAAGAAATTGCAGGCCGAGCTTTTGCGAGCGCATCACCACGCGCCCGTGGCGGGGCAGGTGGACCGCCGCGACCAGCAGCAGGTGGACCGCATAGCGCAGGAAGACGATCTGCAATGTCGACAGGCCGATCAGCCCGAGCCACTTGGCCGAGGAATCGATGCCGGTAAACATGAAATAGGCGGCCAGCGCCAGGCCGATGCCCAGGAGGCGGCGCTCTTCGGGCGGCACAAAGGAAGGAGCCATTGCAAATCCATTGGCCGCACAGGAAAGAACCGGCCCCATCCAGCCTTGGCGAAAGGTCGGCGCAAGTCAATCGGTTGGGGCCAAAAACTTGTATGGAAGAATGCGGAAGGCCGGGAATATCGCCTATCCGTCCCGCCGCGCCATGCCGCAAAAGCGGGAATAGCACGGCGGGAAGGGCTCGAACGGCGTAAGAGCCTAGAACGTCTCCGCCAGGTTTTGCACCTTGAGCGAAGCCTTGAGATCGTCGGACGTGAACGCGCCGCCGTGGCGGGGATGGAAGACCAGTTCCATCGGACGATGCGGCAGCAGCGTCAGGGAATTGTCGGAGAAATAGCCGGCGGCATCCACCGTGGCGGTGGCGAAGAAGGCGGGCTTGTCGGCTTCCAGCGTCAGCACCGCCTTGCCGCCGCGGTCGGACCAGGTGGCGGCGATATTGGGCCGGACCAGTTCATAGGCCTTGTAGGGCTTGGGGAAATAATCGTTCTCGCCCAGCACCCGCCCCTGCGCATCCTTCCAGGCGAAAAACAGGAATTCGTCCTCTGCCAGGGTGGAGAAATCGAGGCGGGAAATATCGATAGCCGCGTCGGGACCGATGGCGGCATTGCCCGAGAAGACGACCCGCGCCCTGCCCACGACCGTTACGGCCTGGACCTCAAGGGCGATGCTGACCGGGGCCGGCGTATCATTGATGCCGCGCAGCACGATAGAGCTGGGCGGAGCATTCTCAACCGGCGTGCCGCGCGAATTGGTGGGCACGGCGTCGAAAAGAGGCACGGCGACGACATTGACCGGCAGGTAGAAGCGGCGGGCCATGTAATGCATGAGCTTCCACTGGCCGCCATAATCGAGGCTCGACCAGCTCGCCACCGGCCAGATGTCGTTGATCTGCCAATAGAGCGTGCCCATGCAACGCGGCTTGGTGGACCGCCAATATTCGATGGCGGTCTTGATGGCGAGGCCCTGCTGGATTTGGGAGAGGAACACCATCTGCGCGAAATCGCGCGGAAAGCGGAAATAACGGGTCATGGTTTCGAGAATGCGCGCATTGCCGCCGGCATTGCGCTGATGGTTCTCCATGACCGGCGAAGAAGGATTGCGGTCCTTTTCCTCGGCGAATGTCTCGATGACATTCATCGAGGTAAAGGACTGGAAGCCGAATTCGGAGGCAAAGCGCGGGTTGACGCTGCGATAGGCGTCGAAACTCTTGGCCGAGTGCCAGACATCCCAGTAATGCAGGTCGCCGCGCGTGTCGGCGTGCCAGCCATCGGAAAAATCGAGATAGCCCAGCGACGGCGATGACGGCCAGAAGCGGCGGGCGGGGTCCTCGTCCTCGACGATGCGGTGCAGGAGCGAATTGAGCCGGTCGTAATTGGCGATATAGCGTTCCTTGTCCGCCCGCGTTTCCGGATACCAGCTCAACGAGCCGATGACCTCGTTGTCTCCGCACCAGAGCGCGATGGACGCATGGTGACTGAGCCGGCGCACCTGCTGGGTGATTTCCTGCTCCACGCTGCGCAGGAAAGCCCGGTCGGACGGATAGCTCATGCAGGCGAACATGAAATCGTGCCAGAGCAGGATGCCCAATTCATCGCAGAGATCGTAGAACCAATCCGGCTCGTATTGGCCGCCCCCCCAGATGCGCAACATGTTCATGTTCGCGGCCTTGGCGCTTTCAAGCAGGTCGCGGATGATCGCCGGGGTGATGCGCGAGGGGATGGCGTCGGCCGGAATCCAGTTGGCGCCCATCATGGTGATGTCGCGGCCATTGATGCGGCATTTGAAGCTGTGGTCGATCTCATCCTTCTCGACCACCCATTCGAGCTTCCTCAGGCCGATCCTGCGGCTGGTGATTTCGCCTTCGAGATTGGTCACCAATTCGTAGAGCGGCTGGTCGCCCTGCCCCGCCGGCCACCAGATTTCCGGATTTTGGATGGTGACCGTGTGGGTAAAGACATTTTCGCCGGCCTGGACGGCGAGCTTGTCGGTGACGACCTGGCCGGCAATCCGGTGTTCCAGTTCCACCGTGCCGGCGGCGAAGGCGAAGAGGCGTGTCCGGATCGAGAGTTCCACGCCGCTTTCGCCGTGGGCCTGCTCCACCTGCACGCTCTCCTGGCGGGCAAGACGCGCCTTGCGCAGGCTCATCGTGCCATAGACACCGATCGGCATGGTGCAGATGCCCCAATCCCATCCCGCATGGCAGGCTGCCTTGCGGATGAAATTCATGTGGATGCCCTGCAAGCCATTGGTCTGGTAATTCTTAGTGAACGGGATCGGGAAAGGGTGGGCCTCGGCACGGGCGCGGGCCACATCGGGTGCGATGGCGAATTCGAGACGCAGGACATTCTCGCCCGCCACCACCTTGCCGGTAACGTCGATGTCGTGGCGTACGAAGCTGTTGTCGGTGCGGGCGATCTCCGCGCCATTGAGGAAAATGGTGCAGATGCAGTCCACTTCGGCGAGCGTCAGGGTGAGATAGCCATGGATGTCGGCAGGGGTCGCGGTGAAGACGCGCTCCATGGTCCAGGCCGTCTCGTTGACCCACATGACCAGCTTTTCGTTTTCTCCGAAATAGGGGTCGGGGATCAGGCCGGCCTCCAGCAGCGCCCCATGCACGTCGCCCGGCAGCGTGATGGTGGTGGCGATGTCGCGCGCGGGCGCGGAAAGGGCGAATTGCCCACTCAGGTCGAGGGCGGAATTATGGGCGGCGATGCTCATCTCTGTTCTCCGGGCCCGCTGGCCTTGCGCCGGCGCTGCAATCGATTTCGGCGCTTGTTCTAGCCAAAGTCCCGCGGCGTTCCAATGGGGCGGAAACAGCTTTTTTACCGCGATTGCATCGTTACGATCCCGGTTCGGGCCGCAAGGCCGCCGCCTTTACCCTTGTGTTAGGATTTTTACCCATAGGCTCGGGGTCAGAGAGGCCACAAAAAGCATGTCCGTGACCCGGTATATCGGTCATATCCTATCGGAGCCCCGGGCAACCCCGGAACTGACTCTGGCACAGTGGCGCGCGCTGCGGCGGCAGGTGCCGCTGATGTATGCGATGCTGCTGGCCAATACCTGGATCCTGGCCTGGGCGCATTTCGGCATCGCCCCGCCGGTGCTGACCCTTTATGTCCCACTGGCCTTCACCGCGCTGGGCCTTGTTCGTACCTTGGTCTGGTGGCGGTCGCGCGAAAGCACGATCTCGGCAGACAGGGCGCGCAGGAACCTGATTTCCATGATCTGGATCGGTGCCGGGCTGGCCCTGGGCTTCAGCGCCTGGGGCCTTGGCCTTTACGGCTATGGCAATGATTACATGCATGCGCATATTGCCTTCTATATGGCCATTACCACCATAGGCTGCATGTTCTGCCTGATGCATGTGCGGGCCGCGGTATTGATCGTGGGCCTGTGCGTCCTGATCCCCTTCACCACCTTTTTTGCGATCTCGGGCGAGAAGACCCTGGTGGCCATCGCGCTCAACATGATCCTGGTGGTGAGCGCGCTGCTGGTGGTGCTGCTGAGCAATAACCGCGATTTCGCCGCCCTGGTGGATTCGCGCAACGAGATGGCCAAGCGCCAGGCCGAAACGCAGCGCCTGTTGAGCGAGAATTACCGGCTGGCCAGCACGGATTCGCTGACGGGCCTGCCCAACCAACGCAGTTTCGAGCAGCATCTGACGCTGGCCCTGGCGGAAGCGGCGAGCACAAGCCGGCGCATTGCCGTGGCGCATGTGGATATCGACCGGTTCAAGGCGATCAACCAGATTTTCGGGCAGGTCAACGGCGACAGGGTGATGGTGGAAATTGCCCGCCGGCTCGATTCCCTGCGCCGGCCGGACAGTTTCATTGCCCGGCTCGAAGGCAATTGCTTCGGCATCGTGCTCAATGGCTCCACCGACCTGCTGACATTGGGGCAGGTCGGCGGAATGATCTGCCAGGTCATCGGGCGCTCATTCGACCTGCCGGCCGGCATCATCCGGCTTTCCGCATCGGTGGGCCTGGCCGCGTCCGAGAGCGGCGACACCGCCGACACGCTGTTCGACCGGGCCGATTACGCCACCTCGATCGCCAAGCGCGATGCGCGCGGCACCGCCATCGTATTCTCGGACCAGCATGCGCGCGACATCAAGCGGGTGCGGCGCATGGAGCACCTGCTGCATACCGCCGATCTGGAACAGGAAATCTATATCCTGCTCCAGCCGCAATTCGATATTTCCATCGGCGAAACCACCGGCTTCGAGGTGTTGGCGCGCTGGCGCAATCCGGAACTGGGCGAGGTTTCGCCCGCCGAATTCATCCCCATGGCCGAGCGCACGGGACAGATCAACAAGATCACCCAGACGGTCTTGCGCAAGGCGCTGGTGGTGAGCGCCGCCCTGCCCCGCCCGCTTCGGCTTTCCGTCAATCTTTCGGCCAACGATATCGGCTCGACCGCCGCCATTGCCGCCATCGCCGACATGGTGCGGGCCGCGCCTTCCCCCTGTCGCGTCGATTTCGAGGTGACGGAGACGGCGGCCATGCGCGACCTGCACCAGGCCAACCAATCGCTGCTGGCGCTGTTGGGCCTGGGCGCGCGCATCGCGCTCGACGATTTCGGCACCGGGCATTCGAGCCTGACCCATGTGCAGAAGCTGCCGCTGCACCGTATCAAGGTGGATCGCAGCTTCGTGGCCGAAGTGACCACCGACCCGGCCAGCCGGGCCATCGTGCGCACCGTGATCGACCTGTGCCGGAACCTGGGCATTTCCTGCGTGTTCGAGGGTATCGAGACGGAAGAACAGCTCGACGCCCTGATCGGCCTGGGCGGTACGGTGATGCAGGGCTATTTCTTTGGCCGCCCGATGCCGGCCGACGCGATGGCCGAATATCTGGGCCAAGAGAATGCGCGCCGGCATATCAGCCGGCGCGCCCGTTTGATCGGCGTCGTGGGATAAGGCCCGCGCGCCTGCCCCATCCTATTGCGCGGCTTCCCCCGGTTGGTCGGCATCGATGAAGCCGCCGGACTGGCGGTGCCAGAGCTGGCCGTAGATGCCGCCGGCATCCACCAATTGGGCATGGCTGCCCTGTTCGACGATACGGCCTTTGTCGAGGACGATCAGGCGATCCATCATGGCGATGGTGGAGAGCCGGTGGGCGATGGCGATCACCGTCTTGCCCTGCATGAGCCGCACGAGCTGGCCCTGGATCGCGGCCTCCACTTCGCTGTCGAGCGCCGAAGTGGCTTCGTCCAAAACCAGGATCGGTGCGTTCTTAAGGAGAACGCGGGCGATAGCAATGCGTTGACGTTGGCCTCCCGAAAGCTTCACCCCGCGCTCACCCACATGGGCGTCATAACCCCTGCGTCCCTGCGGATCGGAAAGGGTTTCGATGAAATCGGCGGCCTCGGCCTGCTCCGCCGCCGCCCGCATCATCTCCTCGCTCGCGTCGGGGCGGCCGTAAAGAATGTTCTCGCGCACCGAGCGGTGCAGCAGGGACGTATCCTGGGTCACCACCCCAATATTGGCGCGAAGGCTGTCCTGGGTGACCGCGGCAATATCGTGCCCGTCGATGAGGATGCGGCCTTCGGCACGGTCGTAAAAGCGCAGGAGCAGGTTGACGATGGTGGACTTGCCGGCACCCGAGCGGCCGACCAGGCCGACCTTTTCGCCCGGCCTGATATGCAGGTTCAGATGGTCGATCACGCCCGACGTCTTGCCATAATGGAACGAGACATCCTTGAACGTTATGTCGCCCGTGACTGGCGGCAGGGGCTTGGCCGCGGGCTCGTCGGCCACCACGCGGGGCAGGGAAATCGAGGAAATGCCATCGCGCACCGTGCCGATATTCTCGAACAGGGCCGACATTTCCCACATCACCCACTGGCTCATGCCCTGGAAGCGCATGACCAGGCCCAGCGAAACGGCCAGGGCACCGGGTGACATCACACCCTGCATCCACAGCCAGATTCCCAATCCGCCCACGGCCGCCAGCAACAGGGCATTGGACCAGTTGACCAGTACGTTGAGCACGGTGAACAGGCGCATCTGCCGGTAAACCGTATCGAGGAACTGGTCCATCGCCTCCTTGGCATAGCCCTCTTCACGATTGGAATGGCTAAAGAGCTTGACCGTGGCGATATTGGTATAGCTGTCCACGATCCGCCCGGTCATCAGCGAGCGGGCATCGGCCTGCGCCTCGGAAATCCGACCCAGGCGCGGGATGAAATAGACCATCATCGAAATATAGGCGCAGAGCCAGACCAGGAACGGAATGGCCAGCCGCCAATCCGCCGAAGCGGCCAGGAAGACGGCGCCGGTGAAATAGACGACGACATAGACCAGCATGTCGAGCAGCTTCATCACCACCTCGCGCACGGCGAGGGAGGTCTGCATCAGCTTGGCGCCGATGCGGCCGGCAAATTCGTCCTGGAAATAGCTCATCGACTGGCGGATGAGGTAGCGATGGCTCATCCACCGGATGCGCTGGGGAAAATTGCCCAGCAAGGTCTGGTGCATGGTCAGCGTGGAGGTCAGCATGAGGCCGGGCAGGATGAAAACGATCATCACGCCCATGCCGAGCAATTTCCAGCCATCGGTCTGCAGGAACGTTTCCGGGTCTGCCCCGGCCAGCCAGTTCACCACATCGCCGATAAAGCCGAAGACCACGATCTCGCCCAGCGCCACGGCGGCGGCGGCAAAGGCCATCAGCGCCAGCCATTTCTTGGCGCCGTGACTATAATGCAGGCAAAAGGCCACCAGCCCTTTGGGGGGCTCGACCGGATCGTCGGTCGGATAGGGATCGAGCCGCTTTTCAAACCAGCGCAACATCGCAAGAACCACTTCGTGTCATCTGCGGCCTGTCGCGTGGAGGCGCTGGATCCTCGCCCGATGGGCGAGCCCGACGCATCGATGCCAGCGACGAAAAGCCGTGCAAATATGAGAAACCAGCGCTCGATACGCCCGCAATTGGCGCAGAGGAGCGGTGTGCAGACGGCCCCACAGCCCTTTTCCCCAATGCCGTCTCATTTGCAGACGAAGAGAAGGACTATGCAGCCGGGAGCCGCTTAGAATACATGAAGTTCCCGAGTCGGCTATTGCAAGACAGCCACATTTTCTGGCCGCAAACATAACTGGATCGCCGCCATGCGCACCGAGACCGAGCACAATATCTATCTCAAGGACTACGCGCCCACGCCCTATCGCATCGTGGCGGTGGACCTGGATTTCAAAATCCTGGAGGAGAATACCCGTGTGCGGGCGCAATTGGCCATCGAGCCTCGCCCCGAAACCGCGCCGGGCACGCCGCTGGTGCTCGATGGGGACGGACTGACGCTCGACACGATCGCCATCGACGGCGCGCCGCTGGTGCTGGCGGCCTATGCGGCCGACGAGAACGGGCTGACCGTCATTGCCCCACCCCATCGCCGGTTCGTGCTCGAAACCGAAGTGCGGCTGGCCCCGGAGGCGAACAAGAAGCTGATGGGGCTTTACCGCTCCAGCGGCACCTGGTGTACGCAATGCGAGCCGGAGGGATTCCGGCGGATCACCTATTATCTCGACCGGCCCGACATTCTCGCGCCATTCACCGTGCGGATCACCGCCCCCCGGGCCATCGCACCGGTCCTGCTCTCGAACGGCAATCTCGTCGACAAGGGCGAGGCCGGCGAAGGGCTGCATTACGCGCTCTGGCGCGACCCCTTCCCCAAGCCCTCTTATCTCTTTGCCCTGGTGGCAGGGGACCTCGGCTCGATCACCGACACGTTCACGACGATGAGCGGGCGCAAGGTAGACCTGGCGATCTATTGCACCCACGGCAAGGAGAACGAGTGCTTCTATGCCATGGACAGCCTCAAGCGTGCCATGGCCTGGGATGAAAAACGCTTCGGTCGGGAATACGATCTCGACGTGTTCAACATCGTCGCCGTCTCCGACTTCAATTTCGGAGCGATGGAGAACAAGGGCCTCAACATTTTCAACGACAAGCTGGTCTTTGCCCTTCCCGAGACGGCGAGCGACGCCAATTACGCCAATATCGAGCGCGTCATCGCGCATGAATATTTCCACAATTGGACCGGCGACCGCATCACCTGCCGCGACTGGTTCCAGCTCTGCCTCAAGGAAGGGCTGACGGTCTATCGGGACCAGGAATTTTCATCCGATGAGCGCAGCCGGCCGGTGCAGCGCATCCACGACGTGGAAAATCTGCGGGTCACGCAATTCCCGGAGGATGGTGGGCCGCTGGCCCATCCGCCGCGTCCCGATCGCTACCGCGAGATCAATAATTTCTACACCACCACGGTCTACCAGAAGGGGTCAGAGGTGGTGCGCATGCTCGCCACCCTGCTCGGCGAGAATGGCTTCCGCAAAGGCATGGACCTCTATTTCGAGCGCCATGACGGCGAGGCCACCACGATCGAAGCCTTCATCAAGGTCTTCGAGGATGCCAACGGGACCGACCTGAGCCAGTTCGCTCTCTGGTACACGCAGGCGGGCACGCCGCAGGTCACGGTTTCGGATGAATATGACGCCGCAAGCCAGACCTATCGGTTGACGCTGACGCAGAAGACCGGCCCCACGCCCAATCAGCCCGACAAGACACCCTTCGTCATTCCCGTGCGCTTCGGGCTGCTCGGGCCCAATGGCAGCCCGATGGGTTGGAGCGGAGTGAGCGGCGGCACGGTCCGGGACGATCTCATCGTGCTCGACCGGGAGAGCGTGACGCTGAGCTTCAGCGGCGTCGCCAACAAGCCGGTGCCGTCGCTGTTCCGGGGCTTTTCCGCGCCGGTGCGCGTGGTATCCGATATGGGACAGGCCGAATTGCTGTTCCTGGCCCGCCATGACAGCGACCCCTTCAATCGCTGGGACGCATTGCAGACCGCGTCGGGCAAACTGCTGGCCGATGCCGCGCAGGGGCGCGCTTGGAGCGAGCACGCCCTCGATGCCCTGCGCCAGGCCCTGGTCGACATCCTGGATGACGCTGCGTTGGACGATGCCTTCAAGGCCCAGGCCATCGGCCTGCCCGACGAAACCATCATCGCACGGCAGATCGGCACCAATGTCGATCCCGATGCGGTGGCGGAGGCACGGCGCAGGTTGATCCGAAGCCTCGTCGCGCCCATTACCGACAAGCTGGCGCAGCATTACGCTTCACTGGAAGTCCGCGAGCCCTACAGTCCCGATGCGGCGCAGGCAGGCCGCAGGTCGCTGCGCAACGGCTTGCTGTCGTTGCTGGTGGCCGGCTCGGAAAAGGGCGCGGCGCTGACCGCCCGGCAATATGAAACCGCCGGCAACATGACCGACCGATACGCGGCCATGGCCATTTCGACCCATAACTGGACCGACGAAGCCCCAGCCCTGTTGGGCGATTTCCGCACCCGGTTCGGTGGCGATCCGCTGGTTTTCGACAAATGGCTCACCGCCTCCTCGCAGGCACCGGACGATGGCGCCGTCGAGCGGATCAGGGCAATCCTGGTCGCGCCGGATTTCCCGCGCGCCAATCCCAACCGGTTGCGGGCATTGCTGGCGAGCTTCGTCATGACCAATCCGGCGCAGTTCGCGCGCGCCGACGGTGCCGGTTTCCGTCTCGTTGCCGAAGCGGTGGCCGATATCGACAAGGTCAATCCCCAGGTCGCAGCGCGGGTACTGACCGGCTTCCGCATCCTGCCCAGCCTCGAAGCGCGGCGTCAGGAGGCCGGCCGGGCCGCTCTCGAGGCCCTGCACAGCCAGCACGGTCTCAGCCGCAATGCCAGCGACATTCTCGAGCGCATCCTGGCCAGTTGAACGGGCGGAAAGTTCCGGAATTGCTCCACCACCGGAAGGTCCCCATTTACGCGGACCGACCCGGTGGCGGAGGGATGCAAGCGGGCGGCCGGCGGCTCGAAAGATTGGAACAATTTTTCTTGCCGCCTAAGTGATTCAGCAGACTCACATTTTCTCGACCGGCCTGGAATCGATGCCCGAAGCCATCTGGACAATCGGGCATGAGCTGATTCATACCTTGTTAAGGGCGAACCGGGTTGGGACTAAACCCCTCAGGTTGTGGAGAAATTTATGCGGACGTCGGAGGCCTCCGGCGCCGGCGCGCTACGATTCCGCGCTGGCACAGAACCAAGATCGAGGCGCAATCGCGCCGGCTCTGCATCCGCTCCCAAACCGTTCTGGCATAACCGCATCTCCTCCATGACGCTGGCCGTGACCGCCATGGCCTTTCTCTCCGCTGCCCTGTTCATCACTTATGACTCCGCCCGTTCCTTCAGCGACATGCAGCGCGAGTTCGGCCTCATCGGCGCGGCGATTGCCGCCGACATCGCCAACCGGCCATCGGAAACCATAGAGGCGGCGCTGGACGATTCCGTCAGCCGGTTTGCACAGGTGCGGCATGCCAGCCTCGTCAGCGAGGCGGCGGTTCCGGCGGGTTGGTTCGCCCATGCCATGCCCGCCGGACCGCATGGAATTCTGGCGCTGGAATTCGAGGGAAACGGCGCGATTGCCGCGCTTCTGGGCCGTAGCGCGGCCGCGCTTGTGCTGGCGGGCGGCATTTCCGCCATGAGCTTGCGGCGGCGGCGCAAGTCGGGCATGCCCGATGCGCTGCAGCGCGATAGCTATCGCATATTGGCGGCGGCCGTACCGATGGGACTGGCCTGCTGGACCGAGGCAGGTGAATTGGTCGTATGCAACGAGCGCTATCGTGCCCGCCTCGACATGGCCGGCAAGCAACTGACCTATCATCAGGCCGTGGGCCGGCTGATCGCGGGTGGTTACATGAAGCTGCTGCGCGAGGACGAAAGCAATCGCATGCTCGAACTGCACCGCGAGGACGGATCGGTCCTGCTGATCGACGAACGCCCGCTGGCGGATGGCGGATTCATGACGCTGGTATCGGACGTAACCGAGCAGAAGCGCGCCGATGCCTTGCTTGAAGCCATCCGCGAAGAGCAAAGGCTGTTGGCGCGACGCTATCACGAAGAAAAGCTCAAGGCTGAAGCCGCCAGCCGCTCGAAAACCAACTTCCTGGCCCATCTCAGCCACGACGTCCGCACGCCGCTCAACCACATCATCGGCTTTGCTGAATTGATGAAGCACGAAACCTATGGGGCGCTGGGCGATCCGCGTTACGTCGATTACGTGCAGTCGATCAAGGCTTCGGGCGAACATCTGCTGGCCTCCTTCGCCACCATCCTCGAACTGGCGGAACTGGAAAGCGGCCAGAAAGCCCTGCGGCACGATCCGCTCGCGCTCGATGAAATCATCGATGCCATTGCCCGAAAATATCGGGCACAAATCCAGCGGGCGGGTATCGGGCTTTCCGTGGGCGCTCCCTGCGGCGCCACAGTGCGCGGCGACCGGCTCGGACTAGTGCGCATGATCGGCAATATCGTGGAAAACGCCATTCGCTTCACGCCGCAGGGCGGACAGATCACCCTTGCCGCCTTTGCGGCGGAGGATGGCGTGGTGGTCGAAATCAGCGATACCGGCATCGGTATGAGCGAAGAGCGATTGGCCAGCCTCAGCCAGCCTTTCGTTTTGGGCGACGCCACGTTTACCCGCGAAGGAATTGGCCAGGGATTGGGCATTTCCATCGCCCGCGCCATTGCCGGCCTGAGCGGCGGACATCTGGCCATCGATTCCAGCACCATGCTGGGCACCACGGTCGCCATTTCGCTGCCTTTGGCGAATATGGCACTTGAAAACGTGGCGGCCTGACATGCTGAACTGAACCGGGACTGGCATCAAGCGCACCGCCTGTCGCCCAAGGCCAAGCTGGAAGAGCGGATCGCCTGGCATCTGGAACATGCGCAAGCCTACGGCTGCCGGGAAATGCCCGAAAGCATCAAGCGCGCCCTGGAACAGCGCGGCATCGCCATACCGCCCCGGCCTAAAAGCTGAGAAGCCGCCCGGGAACGGTGGCCATGCTCTTAAAGCTGCGCCGCCTTGGCATACCAGGCGCTGGCGGCGGCTTCGACTTCGGCCTGCATCTGGACTATATCCAGCGCGAGCCGGCCGAAATCGGGATAATGGGCCAGTTGCGCCAGCAATTCCTTGAAAGCCGGCGTCCAGGCATCTTCCTTGAACGGGCTGGCCAGGGCCGAACTCATCACCTGCAGAATGGTTGAATAGGTCCCGTGGATTTCGGCCAATCGCTGCCCCTGGGGCACCAGCTCCACCTCCCCGAGCCGGGCGAGAACGCGCACCGTCGGCGCCTGCGGCAAATCGACGATCCGTCCGGCAACGAGTTGCGCGGATTGCGCAATGAATTCAAGATCGACGAGGCCGCCATTGGCCAGCTTGAGATCGAAGGCGTGGCGCGGCTTGCGCTCGCGTGCCATCAGGGCGCGCATGGAGACGACATCGCCGATGGTCTTGGCGCGGTCGCGCGCCTGGCCCATCACTTTGGCAATGGCGGTGTCCACGCGCCCGGCAAGGTCGCCGGTTGCCGCAACCACACGGGCGCGGCTCAGGGCCAAGTGCTCCCAGGTCCAGGCGTTGTCACGATGATAGGCACTGAAGCCCGACAGGCTGGTCGCCAGCGGACCGGCATTGCCCGAGGGCCGCAAGCGCATATCGGCTTCGTAGAGCACGCCCTCCGCCGTGGGCGCCGACACTGCCGCCAGCAGCCTTTGCGTGAGCCGCGCAAAATAATGCGACGTCGCCAGGGGCCGCTCGCCATCGCTTTCGGTGTCCGGCGCATCATAGAGCAGGATGAAGTCGAGGTCCGACGTATAGGTCATTTCGCGGCTGGCCATCTTGCCGAAGGCGAGCAACGCGACCTCCGCGCCAGGGATCGCACCATGGCGCTTGGCAAACTCGGTTCGCACGCTGGCAAAGAGCCGCGCGAGCAAGGTTTCGGCCAGGGCCGTGAATTGTTCGCCGGCGCCGATGGCGCCTACAGTGCCCGAGAGCAGGCCGGCGGCGACGAGGAATTTCTGCTCCTGGCCGATAATGCGGGCGCGGTCGATCAATTCCTCATAGGAACGCGCATCGGCCAGGAAAGCGTCGGTCTTTTCCACCAGCACCTCGCGCCGGGTGACGTCGGTAGCGAAGGCCGGATCGATCAGCCCGTCCATGACATGGGCACGGTGAATAACGGCTTCGGCCATGCGCGGGGCCGAAGACATGAACTGCACCAGCAGGCGCAGCAATTGCGCATGGTTGCGCAGCAGCGCGAAGAGCTGCACGCCCGAGGGCATGCGCGAGAGGAAATTGTCGAACCGCGCCAGGGCGCCGTCGGCATTGCCGGTGGCGCCGAGCGTGGTCATCAGCGCGGGCAGCAATTCGGTGAGATGGGCACGGGCCACGGCGCTGCGCGTGGCGCCATAGCTGCCATAATGCCATTTACGCACGGTTTCGATGGCCTTGTGGGCATCGGCAAAGCCCATGGCGTTGAGCGTTTCGAGCGTGCCCGGGTCGTCGTCGCTGCCGGTAAAGACCAGGTTGCCCTCGCCCGCGCCCAGCGATTCCCCTTCGGTGAACAGCTCGCCGTAATAGCGGGCCACCCGCTCGAGCGCGCCGCGATAGGCCCGCTCGAAGCGGGGAAGGTCGGCTTCGCCCATCAGCCGCCCGATCAGCGCCACGGCCTCGGGCGTATCGGGCATGATATGGGTCTGCTCGTCGCGCAGCATCTGCAACCGGTTTTCCACGCCGCGCAGATACCAATAGGTTTCGGTCAATTCCTGCGCCGCTTCGAGGGTGATCCAATTGCCGCCCGCCAGCGCGGCCAATGCCTTGGCCGTGGGGCGGACACGCAGCGCCTGGTCGCGCCCGCCGGCGATCAATTGCTGGGTCTGGGCGAAGAACTCGATCTCGCGGATGCCACCGCGCCCCAGCTTGACATTGTGCCCTTCGACCCGGATGTCGCCAACCTTCTTGCTGACATTGATCTGGCGCTTCATCGCCTGGATGTCGGCAATGGTGGCGAAATCGAGATGCTTGCGCCAGACATAGGGCGCCAGATCCTTGAGGAAGCGCTCGCCTACCGCTTTATCGCCGGCGCAGGGCCGCGCCTTGATCCAGGCGGCGCGCTCCCAGTTTTGGCCGCGCACTTCGTAATAGGCCAGCGCCGCATCGACCGAGAGTGCCACCGGGGTCGAACCGGGATCGGGGCGCAACCGCAAATCGGTGCGGAAGACATAGCCGAAAGCCTGCCGCTCCTCCATGAGGCTGACCAGCTTCTGCACCATACGGGAATAGATCCTGGTGGCTTCCTCCGGCTCCTTCAGCACACCCTTTTCAGGGTCGAAGAAAGCGACGATATCGATATCGGAAGAATAATTGAGTTCGCGCCCGCCATGCTTGCCCAGGGCGAACAGCGTCAGGCCCGAATTGGCGGCATGCGCCGCTTCGGGCGGAATGGCAAGACGGCCGGCCTCGGCGGCCTGCCGCATCAGCAGGTCCAGCGCCGCTTCGAGCGCCGTATCGGCGAGATCCGACAGCGCTTCGGTGGCTCGCGCCGTGGTCCAGGCGCCGCCCGTCTCCGCGATTGCCGCCAATAAAGCCGTGCGCCCCTTGGCCATCCGCAGGCCACGCGCCACTTCAGCCTCGTCGGCCTTGCGGCCGGCCTCGGCCAGGTCCGCCAACAGGGCGGCAAGAGCGGCATCGGCGCCCAGATCGAGCGCTTCGGCCAGCCAGGGGGCATGCTGCCGGGTCAGGTCGAGCAGATAGGGCGCCGCCTGCAGGAGGGGCCCGAGCACGCCCTTTTCTCGTACCAGCCGGTCGGCAAGGGCGGGCGGCAATTCGGCCAGCAGGGCGTCGAAGGCCGGATGATCCACAAATGGCAGGGGGTGAAGAAGAATGCTCATGCCCGAGGCATAGCTTGCGGCACCAGGGGCCGCAAGCGGCCCCTCACGGCGCCGGCAGGTCCATCACCGCCCGCACGCCGGGCGCATTGTCTTCGAGCCGCAACACGCCGCCATGCAGGCCGGTCACTGCGTTCACCAGCGACAGGCCGAGGCCCGAGCCGGGCTCGGACCGGCTTTTCTCCAGCCGCACGAAACGTTCCAGCACGCGCTTGCGGTCGGCTTCGGCGATGCCCGGTCCATTATCGGCAACCGCGATCAGGGCGCGTCCGGCGCGCTTTTCCAGCGTGACGCCGATACGGCCGGGCTGGCCGCCCTCGGGCTTGGCATATTTCATGGCGTTTTCGAGCAGGTTGGCCAGGGCCTGGCCGATCAATTCCCGGTTGGCACGCAGCGTCACGCCGGTTTCGATCTCGGTGACCAGTTCGATTTCGGCATCCTCGGCCACCGGGCCGTATAGTTCGGCCACGTCGGAAACGATGGTGCTGACGTCGACAAGGGAGAGGGCGCCGGATGGCGTGCCGGCTTCGGCGCGGGCGATCATCAGCAGGGCGTTGAATGTCTGGATCAGGCGGTCGCTTTCGGCGATCACGGTTTCCAAAGCCCGCTCGCGCGTTTCCGCGCTCGCCCCATCCCGCAGCGCCGCTTCCGCCTGGTTGCGCAGCCGGGTCAGCGGCGTTTTCAGGTCGTGCGCGACATTGTCGGTCACTTCCTTCATGCCTTGCAGCAATTGTTCGATGCGGTCGAGCATGGCGTTGAGATTGGTGGCCAGGCCATCGAATTCATCGTTGCGCCGGGTCAGCGGCACGCGCTCGGACAGATTGCCCGACATGATCTTGGTGGAGGTGTCGCGGATCGTGTCGATCCGGCGCAGCACGCGCCGCGCGGTAATGCCACCGGCCAGGACCGAGAACAGGATGATGCCGATCACCCCGACGAGAAAGCTCTGCAGGATGATGGCCGAATAACCGCGCCGCTCGACCACGTCGCGCCCGACGACCAGCCGCATGCCGTTATTGAGTTCGATGGAGCGCACCACGGCCACGCCGGCACGGCGCGGCGCATCGGCCGGCACCGGCGGCGCGTCGCCATCCAGTGGATCGGGGCGGTCGTAATCGAAACTGTAGACGCCGGGATTAATCAGCACTTCGGCAGGCACTTCGGCCATGTTGCCCAGGAGATATTGCCCGGCCGCGTCGCCCAGGAAATAGATGCCCGGCCCCGGCTGGCGCGACAGCCGGTCGAGCGCGAAAGCCAGGGCGCGGATGCCCTGGCGGGTTTCGATGCGTTGGAACAGGCGCACTTCGCGGTCGATATCGTCGGCCTGCTGGCGCTGGATCTGGATGCTGGATTGCCAGCCGATGAAACCCATCAGCAAAATGGCGAACAGCACGAAAATGGCGATGAAGGTGGCGGTCAGCCGGACCGTCGAGGTCCGCCATACCTGGGCTAGCCGGCTCAAGACCTACTCCCGGATCATGTAGCCGGCGCCGCGCACGGTGTGCAGCAGGGGCGTGGCATGGCCCTTGTCGATCTTGGCGCGCAGCCGCGACATATGCACGTCGATAACGTTGGTCTGCGGATCGAAGTGATAATCCCAGACATTTTCCAGCAGCATGGTGCGCGTCACCACCTTGCCTGCATTCTTCATCAGATATTCGAGCAGGCGGAATTCGCGCGGCTGGAGCAGGATGGTTTCGCCGTCGCGCTGCACCTTGCGCGAAAGCCGGTCGAGCGAGAGGTCGGCCACGGCATAGCTGGTGGCCGCTTCGGCGGGACTCGAGCGGCGCGCCAGGACTTCGATGCGCGCCAGAAGCTCGGTAAAGGCATAGGGCTTGGTAAGATAATCGTCGCCGCCGGCCCGCAGGCCCGTCACCCGGTCGTCCACCTCGCCCAGCGCGGACAGGATGAGCACGGGGGTCTTGTCGTCTTCGGAGCGCAGCGATTCGACGATGGAGAGGCCATCGCGGCGCGGCAGCATGCGATCGACGATGAGCACATCGTAATCCATGCCCGAGGCCATGGCATAACCGGTTTCGCCATCGGCTGCGTGATGGGTTATGTGGCCGGCTTCATCCAGGGCCTGGATCAGGTAGCTGGCCGCTTCGCGGTCGTCCTCGATGAGCAGAATTTTCACGTCGGCGCTCCGAACCTGAAGCGGCCCCGGGACGGGGAGGAGACGTCCCGGGGCCGCTTGATGCCTACTCGCTATCGGCGATGGGAAGGCCGATGAACAGCACTTCGTTGTTGCGCGATACTTTCAGCAGGGCTTTGCCAAAGCCCTTTTCCTGAACGCCGGCAATCGCCTGGTCGAACTCGTCGGCGGTGGAAACGGGAGTATTGTCCACCTCGATCACCAGGTCGCCCACGGCGAGGCCGTGCTTGGCCGCTTCGCTGTCGGGCTCGACGTTCTGGATCAGCAGGCCACCCGATCCGTCACCGTTGGGCACCAGGGTCATGCCCATGCTCTGGGTCGATTGCGGCAGGGCCTGGGGCGGCGTGGGAGCCTCCGGATTGGCAGCGACGTCTTCCTCGTCGAGCTTGGCCAGCTTCACCGAGACAGAAGTTTCCGCGCCGTCTCGCCAGATGGTCAGCTCGACCGTGGAATCGGGCGCCTTGCCGGCAATGGTGCGGCTCAGGTCGAGCGCGTCGGCGATATCATCGCCATCCACCTTGGTAATGATGTCGCCGGATTTGATGCCGGCGGCACCGGCCGGGCCATCGGCGGTCGGCTCACGCACGATGGCGCCCTTGGCGCTGGGCAGGCCAACGCTGTCGGCAATGTCCTTGGTGACATCCTGGATGGAAACGCCGAGATAGCCGCGCGTTACCGTACCGTTGTCGATAAGCTGGTTGACGATCTGCTTGACGGTATGGGCGGGGATGGCGAAGGCGATGCCGACATTGCCGCCATTGGGCGAATAGATCGCGGTATTGACCCCGACCACCTGGCCATTGGTGTTGAAGGCCGGGCCGCCGGAATTGCCGGTATTGACCGCCGCATCGATCTGCAGGAAGTCCCCGTAATTCGAGCCGCCGATATCGCGGCCCTCGGCCGAGATCACGCCGACCGTCACGGTGCCGCCCAGGCCGAAGGGATTGCCCACGGCCACGACCCAATCGCCCACGCGGCTCGGCTTGTCCTCGAAGGTCACGTAAGGCAGGTTGGTGCCGTCGATCTTGAGCACGGCCAGGTCGGTGCGGGCATCGGTACCGATGATTTCGGCACTCTTTTCGCTGCCGTCATCGAAAACCACGGTCACCTTGGTGGCGTCTTCCACCACGTGATTGTTGGTGACCACATAGCCGTCGTCGGAAATGATGAAGCCCGAGCCAGCCGCCATGTAATGGCGCGGCGTACGCTCGCCGCGCGGGCCGGGCGCACCGAACTGATCGAAGAAGTCGCGGAAGGGATGGCCTTCGGGCAGGTCGGGGAAATTGAACTGGAAGTCGCGGCCACGCTGCTGCACCGGGCTGTCATGCTCTTCGGCTTCCACCAGAATGGAGACGACGGCGGGTTTGACGGCGCTGACCAGGTCGGCGAAGCCTTGCTGAACCTGGGCTTGCGGCACCACGATCTGCGCGGCGTTCTGCATCTGGGCGTTCGCAGTCTGGCCCGTCAGCACAAAGGCGGTGGATACACCACCCACGCCGACCAGGAGGGCCAGGGCCGAGGCGCCGAGCCAACGGCGGGTGCGCGAGAGAATTGTCGAACGCATGGAACGTATCTCCTTCGGTTAAGCTCTCAACAGCTTATGACGGCGTTTATGAAACGCCGCGCCTTTCTGCGAAGTTGCGCGAAGATTAAGGTTTGGCAATGTTGCCGGCGAGATTGCGGCGCAGCTCAATCGGGCCGCGCGGCAATGTCTTTCCCTTGGTCAAGCTCGGCCAATATAGCGGCCTCTTCGGCGGTGAGGACCGTTTTGTCCATATCCGCCTGGCGGCGCCGGGCGATCCAGATTCCGCCAAGGCCGGCCAGCAGCAGGCCCGGCGCGGCGACCCAAAGAATCCAGGTATGGCTGTTCAGCCGGGGCTGGAGCAGCACATATTCCCCATAGCGATCGACCAGATATTGCTCGACTTGGGCATTGCTGTCGCCTGCCTGCAAGCGCTCGCGCACCAGGATGCGCAGGTCGCGCGCCAGGTCGGCATCGCTGTCGTCGATGGATTGGTTCTGACACACCAGGCAGCGCAGGCCGGCGGAAATTTCCCGCGCCCGCGCCTCGAGCACCGGATCGGCCAGCATCTCGTCAGGATTGACGGCAAGGGCGGGGCCGGCAAGGGCGAGACACAGGCAAAGCAGCAGGGCCAGGCGCTTCATCATTCCGCCGGCTCCGCAATGGTTCGGCGGGCCCGGCCGGGGGCGCCGAGGCGCAAGCGCCTGTCACTCAGCGACAGGGCCCCCGCCCCCGCCATGACCAGCGCCCCGATCCAGATGAGCAGGATATAGGGCTTATGCCAGATGCGCACGACATGGGTGTCGGTCAGCGGTTCGCCGAGCTGAAGGTAAAGCTGGCTCAGGCCATAGGTTTCGATGGCCGCTTCGGTGGTGGGGATGCCGGACGCCACATAGGTGCGGCGCTCCGCATCCAGTTCCCGCCTTTCTCCATCCGGGCCGGTCACGGTGAAGCGCCCGACATCGGCGAGATAATTGGGGCCTTCCTCGGTGCCGAAGCTGTCGAAGGCGATGGTATAGCCTGACAATTCCACGGTTTCGCCGGGGTTGAGGCTGGTCACCAATTCGGTTTCCCAGGCGCTGACCGAGACGATGCCGAGCACGGTCAGCCCCAGCCCCAGATGGCCGATGGCGGTGGACCAGATGGAGCGCGGCAGGCCGGCCAGGCGCCGGGCGCTGTCGCGCAGCGGAATACGGCCGATGCGGGCTCGCTCGATGAGTTCGGCGACCGAGCCGAACGCCACCCAGAAACCCAGCAGCAGCCCGAGCGGCACCAGCGAGATCGACACCCCGCCCAGGGCCGAGATAAGGATGGTAAGAAATATGGTCAGCGCTGCCGCCCCGATCAGCCGCTGCCCCACCGCCACGAGGTCGCCGCGCTTCCAGGCCAGGAGCGGCCCGAAGGGCAGCACCAACAGGAGCGGGGCCATCAACGCGCCGAAGGTCAGGTTGAAAAAGGGCGCCCCGACGGAAATCGTGGTGCCCGCCAATGCATCGAGCAAAAGGGGATAGAGCGTGCCCACGAGCACGGCGCCCATGGCCGTGGCCAGGAAAAGGTTGTTGAGGATGAGCGCCCCTTCGCGGCTGATCGGCGCGAACAGTCCGCCCTGGCGCAAGGCCGGCGAGCGGATGGCGAACAGCAGGAACGCGCCGCCGATCAGCACCGCCAGGATGGCGAGAATGACGAGGCCGCGCGTCGGGTCGCTGGCAAAGGTATGCACGGAGGTGAGAATGCCCGAGCGCACGAGGAAGGTGCCGAGCAGGGACAGCGAGAAGGTGATGATGGACAGGAAGATCGTCCAGATCTTGAGCGCATTGCGCTTTTCCATCACCAGCGCCGAATGCAGCAGCGCCGTGCCGGCCAGCCAGGGCATGAAGCTGGCATTTTCCACCGGGTCCCAGAACCACCAGCCCCCCCAGCCCAGTTCGTAATAGGCCCAATAGGAGCCCATGGCGATGCCCAGGGTCAGGAAGGTCCAGCTCAGCATGGCCCAGGGCCGCACCCAGCGGGCCCAGGCCTGGTCGATGCGGCCCGAAACCAGCGCGGCGATGGCGAAGGAAAAGCAGATGGAAAACCCGACATAGCCCGAATAGAGCAGCGGCGGATGCACGGCCAGGCCGATATCCTGCAGGATCGGGTTGAGGTCGGCGCCTTCGAGCGGCGGATTGGCCAGCCGCAGGAAGGGATTGGAGGTGAGCAGGGTAAAGCCGGTAAAGGCGGCGGTGAGCAGGCTCTGCGTTGCCAGAACCAGCGCCTTCAGGTCCGACGGCAGGCGCCGCCCGAACGCCGCCACCAGCGCGCCGAACAGCACGAGGATGAGGATCCAGAGCAGCATCGAGCCTTCGTGATTGCCCCAGACCCCGGAAATCTTGAAAATCAGCGGCTTGAGCGAGTGGGAATTGTCGGCAGCCAGTTTCAGGCTGAAATCGGACACCACGAAGGCCCGGACAATGGCGAGAAAACCGGCGGCCACCAGCACGAATTGCAGGATGGAGGCCTGGGCCAGAACCGTGGCCAGGGCGGCGCCGCGCCGCCACAGCATCAATCCGCCAATGGCCGAGACCGAGGCAATGGCGAAGGCCAGGATCATGGCGAAATGGCCCAGCTCGATGCTCACTGCGCGCCGGCCTCCGGCCGCCATTCGCCTTGCGCCTTGAGCGCTTCCACCACTTCCTTGGGCACGTAATTCTCATCGTGCTTGGCCAGCACATTGGTCGCCACGAACCGCCCGTCGACGCCCATGCTGCCCTCGGCCACCACGCCCTGCCCCTCGCGGAACAGGTCGGGCAGGATGCCGACATAGCTGGCGGTGATGTCGGTCCTGCCATCGGTCACGGCAAAGACGTTGTTCTGTCCGTCCCGCGTCCAGCTTCCATCCTTGACCAGTCCGCCGAGGCGGATCGGCTTGCCCGGCTCGACATGACGCTCGGCCACGTCGGTGGGCGAATAGAAAAACACGATCTGGTCGCGCAGGGCGGTCAGCACCAGGGCCAGGGCCAGGGCCAATACCAGGGCCAGGCCGGCAATCACGGCCAGGCGCTTCTGCTTGCGGGTCCAGCCCTTGCGGCGGGCGGGGGCCTGCATGGTCATGGCTTTTCTCCGTTCAACACCAGCCCGCCATCGAGGGCCAGGGAATCCATCTCGCCCCGATCAAACGCGGCCGGATAGGCGGCAATGGCGGAATCATAGGCCGCCTGCGCCCTGGCCGTGTCGCCCAATACCAGATAGGCGCGGACCAATTGGGTCCATTCTTCAACCGTGCCGCCCTGTCGATCAAGCCGTTCGGCCAGGCCCGTCACCATCTGCGCGATCATCGCCTGCTGGTTCGCGGCTTCATCGTCCACGCCATCGCTTTGCGCCACGGCCAGGCCCTGGCGGGCCGCCGGCAACCAGGGCTCCTCGCCCTGGGCCAGGTCGATCGCTTCCTGCCAATAGCGGGCCGCTTCCCCATATTGCCCGGTGCGGGTCAGTTCCGCGCCGAGATAAAGCCGCGAACGGGCATGGGCCGGATCGCGCGCGGCGGCGGCGCGCAGCAGGTCCATGGCTTCCGCCGAACCCTGCCCGCCGGCGTCGAGGAGCAGCGCTTCGGCCAGGTCGGTCTGGGTTTCCGCCGCGGATCCGCCCAGGGCCAATATCCGGCGATAGGCGTTGACGGCGTCGCCATAGCGCCCCTCTTCGACATAGGCCGGCGCGATCACCGTCCAGCCGCGCAAATCGCCGGGATTGGCCGCGAGCGCCGCTTCGATCCGGGCAATGGCGGCGCCCAGATCCATGCTTTGCGCCTGCGCGTCCGGGCGTCCCGCCAGGGGCTGGCCCGGCAGGTTGGGGCTGCCGAGGACGGCATAAAGCCCGAAGGCAATGGCGATAACGGCGACCAGGCCCAGGACCAGGGTGGAACGCGCCAGGCCGCCCGGCATATCTTCCCGGCTTTCGGCCCGGGCGCGCAGCATTTCGCGCGCCAGTTCGCCCTTGGCCGCGAGCGCCTCGGGCGCGCCGAGCTTGCCGGCGGCAAGGTCGGCCTCGATGCCGGCGAGAAGCTGGCGGAAATGGCTGTTGGCATTTGCCGGATCCGGGCCGCCCGCGTTGACCGTCCGGCCCGCGGCTGCGTAAAACAACGCAGCGCAGGCGACGGCGGTGACGGCAATGGCAATCGACCAGAAAATCATGGGCCCCACACGCTTCTCGGCTCGGCGCAGCAAGACTGCGCCCTCTATAAGCCGAATACGGCGAAAAACCATCAAAACCGGGGTGATCGGGCCGGACGCATTGCCACAGGGACCCAGTGTCGCAGGTCCGAAAGCGGCATGAGCGCGGTCCGGTTCGACTTCGCCGTCATCGGTTCGACGCCCCTGGCGCGGCTTCTGGCGGGCCTGCTTGCGGGCGCGCATGGCCATAGCGTCGTTCATGTGGGCGAGAGCCAGTCGAGCTACCGCCTGCCGCGCGGCATGGATCTTTCCGTGGCCCCTGTCACCCGTCCCGAAACCTGGCGCCTTCTGGGCGAAGGCACGGCCGAAACGCTCAAGCTCCTGGGACGCATTGCCGGGCGCGGCGCCTGGAGCCATGTCGATCCCATCTTCTTTGCCGACGGCCCGCAGGGACATGAGGCACTGGCCCATATGCGGCAAATGGCGCTGGCATTCGGCCTCGCCGCCGAGAAGGTCGCGCCCGCCCTGCTCGGTCCTGGACGCCAGGGCACGCTGTTCCGTGATGCTGTAAGGCTCAATCGGCCCGTTATCGAGCCGGCGCTCGAGCGCTGGATGGAGCAGCAGGGCGTGCGGCGCCTGCCCGCCAATACGATCGCCATCGGCACGGATGGGGAGGCACAGCTTTCGCTCGAAGCGGGCGAAGCCATCGCGGCCCGGCAAGCGGTCCTGGCCGACGATGCGGCGATCATGGCCTGGTTGCCGCTGCGCCAATGGCCGCTTCTGCTGCGCCGCCAGGCCATGTCGACCATCCTCACCACGCCGACCCAGCCCATTGCCGCCCCGATCATGGTGGAAATCGACGCGGGCGTAACCCTGGTGCAGCAGGCCGAGGGCGGCATTGCCGCCTGGGGACCGGGTGACCTTTCACAATTTTCAGGCCATCTCCACGCCCTGCTCGGTGCCGGCCGCCAGGTCGAGCAGGCTGGCCAAAGCGCCTATCAGATCCTGGCCAGCCGGGACGGCGCGCCCGCCGTCGGGCGTGTCGCCGGCAGCGGCGCCGACATCGTGGCCGGCTTCGGCCTGCTGGGCAGTTTCATGGCCCCTGCGCTGGCCCGCTGGCTGGCCGGCGCGGCGCGCCCGATGGAAGCGGCCTGGTTCGGGGCCCGCCTCGTCGATCGCGCACCCGGCGACACGATGGCGGCCGATTATACGCCCTCCACCGGGGCCCGACCCGCATGAGGCCGCAGATACATCGCCTGCCCGCCGACACGGCAAAGGGGTTCGGCGGCACCGCCATCGACCGCAGCCGCCCATTGCAATTCCGGCTCGATGGCCGGCTGATCTCCGGCTTTGCCGGCGATACGGTCCTGAGCGCGCTGCTGGCCTCCGGCGTCGATACGCTGGGCGAGCATGAAGATCATCCCGTGGCGCTGGGTTTTCGCGCCACGCCGGCCATTGCCCATGCCGCCCTGGCCGGCGATCGTCAACGCGCCCTGCCCATGGCTCGCACGCCGGCTTTCGATGGCATGGATCTGGTGACCCTGGGAAGCCGGCGCCGCAATGCCTGGGCCCGCCTGTTCCAGCCCGGACGCACGCTAGGCTTCGATCTCGACAGTCCTCACATCCTCGAGCGGCCCTGGCGCGACCGATTGGGAATGGCCGAACCCGCAACGGAATTGCTGGTCGTCGGTAGCGGGGTGGCAGGCCTTTCGGCGGCGCTGGCGGGCGCGCGCGCCGGGCTCGCGGTAACGCTCATCGAGGCCAATCCGCATCTGGGCGGGCATTCGGGCCTGTTCGGCACCCAGGAGGGCGAGGATAGTCCCGAAGACAGCATGGCGCGCCTCGTCGCCGAGGTGCGGGCCAGCGATGCCATCCGCGTGCTCGCGGCAACGCGCGCCTATGCCCTGCGTCCGGGCCTCGTCCGCGTTCACAGCGTCGATCTCGCCGGCGCCTTGCCGCAAGGCCGCGTCATCGACCTGCCCGCGCCGCGCATCGTCGTCGCGACCGGCGCTTTGGAACGCCTGCCCGTCTTCGCCGGCAATCGCCTGCCGGGCGTAACGGGCAGTCTCGATGCCTATGAACTGGCCTATCGCTACGGCGTGTGGCCGGGTCGGAACGCGCTGTTCGCCACCACCGGCAGCCACGCCTACCGCCTCGCCCTGCTGGCGCAGGATGCGGACCTCGCCGTTGACCGCATTCTCGACAGCCGCCCGCATCCGGCTTCGCGGTTCATCGAATTTGCCAAGGCCTATGGCATCCGCCAATTCCCCGGCACGACCGTCCGCGCCGTCACGCCCGCGCGGACCGGACAAGGCCTTGCCGTAGAGGCGGGCGAAGGCAATTCCGTCACCGTCGAGCGCTTGGTCGCCGCCGGCGGCTGGCAGCCCGACCTCACCCTCTGGCACGTGGCCGGCGGCAATAGCCAATGGGCGGCGGAGCGGCACCGCCTCGAAGCCGCCAGCGCCTTGGACGGCATCGTCCTGGCCGGCAGCGCCGCCGGCTGCCTTACCCGGCATGGCTGCATCCAGAGCGGCGCCGATGCCGTCGACCAGCTTCTGGGCCGCGACCGCCGGCAGGTTCAGGACACGATCATCGACCCGCTCTACGAAACCCCGGACGATCCCGCCTTCGTCGCGCCACCCGCGCCCGAAGATGGGCCGCCGGCCTATCTCGATGGCGCCATCGGCCTGTTGCAGCGCCCGGAAGTACCGCGAAAATCATGGCTTGGCCTCTTCCAGCGCCGGCCGCGCCACGGCCTCGGTGCCCTTTCGGAAGCGCCGCAGCCCCTGGCGATCTGCGATGTGGCGGCCGGCGTGGAACTGAATCTCATCCCGCCCGCTTCGGCCGGCATCGTCGCACAGGAGCGGGTGGCTCTGGTGCCCTTGGCCCCGACGCTGCCGCAGGCCGATAACGGCCATGCGCACGAGGCCGCCAAAGGTGTGCCGGCCTATCTCGCTGACCGCTTCGGGGCCGATGCCCGCCTCGTCGCCGTCATCCCCGACGAACCGCGCCGACTCGAAACCGGCGCCCTCATCCATGCCAGTGCCGACCGGCGCGATCCGCTCGGGGCATTGGGGGTCGTCATTCGCCAGGAGGGCGACATCGCCATGGCATTGGTGGCGCGCAATGCGCCCGAAACCGTCGTCCTGCGCGACCACGGCCGGGAGATTACCGCCCATATCGAGGATTGGCTCGATTGACCGGGCTCAGGCCCGACGTTCCGCCGCATTCCGGGCGCGCCGCAGCGTCTCGGCATAATCGGGGTTGAAGCGCACTTCCGCCATCTTGATGGCCGCATCCAGCCGCGCGCCGGTCGTCGGATCGCCGGGCTGTTGCCGCAACAGGTCGAGATTGCGCTGGATATGGACTTCCAGCGCCTGTCCCGACTGGTTCCAGGCCTGGTCGAACGTGGCATTGAGCGCCAGGGAATCGCGGCACTCGCGCACGCTTGCCAGCAGATAGACGCCGTTGATGGCCGCAAGCAGCCGGTCATTGTCCAGCCGGTCGCCCCCCTCGCGCGGCCGCCGCATAGCCTGGTTGATATCGGTCACCACTTCGCGCAGGCGCGGCTCCACCCGATCCGACACCTGCTTGGTGATCGAGGCCAGCACCTGCGTGGCGCGGCTGCCGCGGGCAAATTCGATATAGCCCGTCAGGGCCCGTACCAGGCGGTGGAAGCGGTCGAGGCTTCGGCATACCCGGTCGATATCGGCAAAGGGGCCGGAAAATTGCAGATGATAGAGCTGGTCCTGCGCATGGGCGAGATAGGCGTCGATCAGCGGCCCGAAGCCGTGCCGCTGCACCGAGGCTTCGCCGGCATTGCCGCAGAGCTTGACGATCGCGGCGACGAGCCGGGACGGATTGGCCACCTGCCCCATGGCGGCATGGAACAGCAGCGCGGCGACATTGGCATCCTGCAACGGCATGGATTGCAGGGCCACGCCCAGCGCCGAATCCTCGCCGATGGCATTGATCGCCCGGCCGAACGCCTGCGCCTTGCCCAAGAGGGCCCGGTTGCGCAGGGCGGCCATCGTCACCACGACGATGTCGCGCGCATCGTCGCGGCCCATCTGCACGCGCAGGCGGCGCAGCGATTCGATATTGGCATCGGCCTGGTCCAGCCCCGCCTTCATGCGCGTCAATATTTCAGACGCCAGCTTTTCGAGATCGGCCGGGCCGAACTGACCGCTCGCCAGGCTTTCGGCGGATACCAGGTCGGCGCAGAGGTCGCGCAGAACCCAGGTCCAGACGGTCAGCGCCGCCGCCTCGCTCAGCGACCCGGCAAAGGCGAATTGCACCGGCTCATGCACCAGGACGGGGTCGATCAGCCCACAAAACGGCTTTGCGGCCGCGCCGGCTTTGCGGCCGGCCGCCTTGGGCGGCACCATGTCGGGGCTCTGGGCAGGCTGGTTCATCACACGTCGATACAAGGGTCGGGTATGCCGACCCTAGGCCGCGTTGGTAAACAATCCTTATCCGTGCTCCAGGAAAGAAGCGGTCAGGCCGCGCCCTGCTCGACGGTCCAGTTGCCGTTCTGCTCGCGGCAGGCCGTGCCCTTCTTCACATAATCGGCGCCGTTGATCTTGACCGTATGGGTGAAGTCCCGGCAATCGAGATTGTTGACGCGCACATAGGGACCGACCGCAACCGTGCCGGTCGTGCCCTTGTCCCCGGCCCATTGGCGCGGGGCGCCGGGCCGGCCGAATTGCAGGGCATAGAACTGGGCGCTGTTGGCCTCGGCGGAATCCTTGGCCGTCATCAGCGCCAGCGCGGCGGGATCGACGAACCCATTGGCCACGCTGGTGGTCAGCTTGGCCTGCTGCACGTTCTGCGCCGATGTCGGCACCATCGGCTGCACCATGACCGGCTGGGTGGCGACAGGCGCCTGCACGACGCGGCTGGTCGTATTGGTGCTGGCGCAGCCCGCCAGCAGCAGGGCGAGGGCGGGCGTGGCGAGGAGGACGAAGCGATTCATCAATTGTGGCCTTCCATGCAGTCGGTCGGTTCTTGTTGATCCATTGCGGCGAAAGTGCGTCAGGAGCTGGCCGGACGCGCCAATCCGCCCAGGCGCGCCGTGGGAAGCCGCAATTCCACCAGCAGGCCGCCCAAAGCCGAGCGTTTCAGATCCAGCGCGCCCCCATAGACATCGACCAGTTCCATCACGATATCCAGCCCCAGCCCGGTTCCGGGCGTTTTCTCGTCCAGCCTGACACCCCGGCGCAACACCTGCCGGGCCTCCGCTTCGGTGAGCCCGGGGCCATTGTCGTCGATGCGGACCAGCAATTGCGTGCCCTTTTCGCCCCGTTCGCTGGAAAGCCGCACGCCCACCTGGCCGCGCGACCATTTGCAGGCATTGTCGAGCAGGTTGCCGGCCATTTCCTCGAGATCGGATTCGTCGCCGCGAAACCAGGGCAGGGACGCATCGGGACGCTGGAAGGCAATGGTCACCTGCGGATGGATTTTGTGCATCGCCCGCGTGAGGCGCAGCATGACCATGGTGGCGTCGGCCTTCTTTCCCACCACCGAGGTGCGCGCCGCCAGCCGGGCGCGTTCGAGATAGGTCGAGACCATGCCGCTCATCTTTTCCGTCTCGGCGGTCACGATATCGGCCAGGGCGCCCTTGCGCGAATGGGCCTCGTTGCGCAGCACGGCGATGGGCGTCTTCAGGCCATGGGCGAGATTGCCCACCTGGTTGCGCGCCCGCTCGATGATCTGCGCGTTGGAGCGCAGCAATTCGTTGACCTCCTCGGCCAGCGGCGCGATCTCCGTGGGGTAGCGGCCGGAAACCTCGGCGCTGTCGCCCTCGCGCACCGCCTCGATGGCGGCGCTAAGGCGGGCAATGGGGCGCATGGCGAAACGGGCGACCACCGCGCTCATGATGGCCAGCATGGCGCCCACCGCGCCCAGCACGATAAAGGCCTGGCCCCGGAAATTGCCCACGAGCTGGAGGATTTCAGTGAAATTGCCGGAAACGGCGATGGTGTAGCGCTCATCGCCCAGGGTCACGCTGCGCTCGACCACCCGCAATTTGGTGCCGAAAGCGTCTTCCAGCATGGCGGTGCTGCGCCCGAGAGCATTGGCCGTTTCCGAGATTTCGGGCAGGTCGATACCGATCACCGAGGTGGACAGGTTGACCACCTGCCCTTCGGCATTGCGGATCACCCAATACCAGCCCGAGCGCGGCCGCCCGAAGCGCGGGTCGGCCAGGGCGATGTCGGGGCTGCGCGGATCGGCCGCCTCGAGCAATTCGCCCGCCAGGCTCTCGACGTGGAAATTCAGCGTCTGGCCGAGCGTGGTGTCGAGCGCCCGCGAATAGAGGTCGGTCAGCAGGAACCCGGTCGCCACCAGGGCGACGACCAGCCAGCCGGCCGAAAACCAGAACAAGGCCGCCGCGATCGAGCCTTTGCGCATGGATGGGCCTAGTCTTCGGCGATCTGGTAGCCCAGCCCGCGCACGGTCTGGATGCAATCGTCGGGCAGCTTCTTGCGCAGCCGTCCCACGAAGACCTCGATCGTATTGCTGTCGCGGTCGAAGTCCTGGTCGTAGAGATGCTCGGTCAGTTCGGTGCGCGACACCACCTTGCCCTTGTGGTGCATGAGATAGCTCAGGAGCCGCAATTCATGGCTGGTCAGCTTCACCGCCTGCCCGTCCACGGTCACCTTGCCGGCGCGGGCATCGAGCCGAACCGGCCCGGCGACGATCTCGTTGCTGGCATGGCCCGCCGCGCGCCGCACCAGGGCCCGCAGCCGGGCCAGCACCTCTTCCATGTGGAAGGGCTTGGCGACATAATCGTCGGCGCCGGCATCGATCCCCTGCACCTTGTCGCTCCAGCGGTCGCGGGCGGTCAGCAGCAGCACCGGCATTGTCTTGCCGGCCCGGCGCCATTCCTCCAGCACCGAGAGCCCGTCCATCTGCGGCAGGCCGATATCGAGCACGATGGCGTCATAGGGCTCGGTATCGCCCAGGAAATGGCCTTCCTCGCCGTCGAAGGCCACGTCCACGGCATAGCCCGCTTCGCTCAGCGCATCCTTGAGCTGCCGGTTGAGATTGGTGTCGTCTTCCACCACGAGAATACGCATAAGGGATCCCCCGCCGAGCCGGCGCCTATTGTGCGCTTAAAGTCAGGTTTTGTGCAGTCCCATCGGGCTTGAGCACGCCGATCACATAGACCAGCGTGCCGCCCTGGTCGCATACCTGGACATTGAGGATTTCGGCATTGGGATCGACACCGGCCCGGGCCAGCGCCACGTCGAGCGACTTGATCTGGCCCGAGGCGACCGCTTCCTGGATCTGGTAGCGGTCGAGGCAGGCCTGCGCCTTGGTCGCGCCGGTCCCGGCCATGGCCAGCGCCAGGGCAAGGGCCAGCGTCACGGCGGCGGAGGGTTTGGGGGCTTTGGTTTTCATGGCTCGATCAATAGCGCCTGCAAACTGAATGGGACATGAATGAGGCAACCTCATCACGATTTCGCCCGTCCTCAGGCCTTGCCATTATCCGACTTGAGGCTCTTGCGCAGGAAGATCACCGCCAGCGCTTCGAGAATGAGGCTTCCCGCCGAGCCGCCATCGAGCGTGGGCAGGTCGATCCCCAGGATTTGCGCGAGGCCCGCCAGCAGCATGAAAGCGGCGACAATATAGGTTTTGTAGCCCGAGAGCCTGTCCATGAAAACGCTCCTTTGCGTTTGTGAAGGGGTTTGTTCGGCCATCGCCAGGGCGGCGGCCCGGATCGTCGCGACCCGTCGCGTCCAGCCCTTGCCGAAGGTCGGAAAGGTCGAAAGCGTGTTGAGAAAGGCCAGCCGCCGCGCGCAGAGCGCCGCGATGATTGCTGCCGGCGCGGCACGGTCGGCAGCCGCCAGCGTCACCGGCCCCACGATCCCGTCCACGACGACGCCCAGCACCGCCTGCAAGCCGCGGATGGCGCGGTCGGGGCCGGAATTGACCGCGTAATCGAAGCAGGCCAGGTCGATTCCGGCGGGCAAGCGATCGCCCCGGCAGACATCCCAATAGGCCATCCGGTAGATACGCGCCGCCTCGGCGCGGCTCAGCGCCCGCACCTCGGATTTGGGCAGGGTCCAATAGGGCGACACGTTGCGCCAGCGCGCCAGCGTCTTGCGGGTAATGCCCATATTCGTCGCCCCGCCCGGATCGGCGGGATTGTCGACATAGCCGCCCTCCTGGGCCAGCACCTGCGCCAGGCAGCGCTCGAACCGCGTCTCAGCCATGATAGCTCCCTTCCGCCGCCGGCCCCGCGCCCAGAAGCGGGCTGATCTGGGCGACGGCAAAGGCGAAGCCGGAGGCCGGCCCGCCGAAATCGGCCACCTGCTCGGCCACGCCATAACTGGCTTGGGGCGCCGGCACGTCCAGCACCCGGAGCACTGATCCGGCGGCGGAAATCGTCACCCGATAGCGTTCGGGCGCATAATCGAGCGCCGGCTCGGCCACGCCCCAGCTTCCGCCATCGGCCCGGCTGCGCCGGGTCCAGCGCAGCGCGATGGCGCCATCCCCGCGCAATTCTGTCCGCATATGCGCCGGGGCCAATGGCAGGCCCGGCGCGGCATCGAACGGGACGGCCAGCGCCTGCCCGCTGGCATCGGCGGTCCCGGCGAAACAGCGCAGCACCCGCGTTTCCCCCAGGAAATGCGTCTCGACCGGCAGCGTCGATACCCGCGCGTCCAGCACCATGGCCCGATTGCCCGCCGCGATCGCGCGCATCGCCGCTTCGCTGCCGTCGAGGCCGCGCAGCAGCCGTCGCAGCCGATAGCGTCCGGGCGCCACCAGTTCGGCTTCGGCAAAGCCGATGACTTCCCAGCCGCCGGCATCCGTCTCCACGGCAAGCCGATTGCTTCCGCCCAGCACCGCCAGGTCCGCGCCATCGGCCGGGTGCCCATAGGCCAGGTCGAGGTCGATTGTCGTGCCCCGGTCCCACACGCCGGTCGCGCCGCCGGCAAAACCGGTCAGCACCGTGCCGATGGCCGCCGGCCGGGTAAGCACGGCCAGGCTCGCGCCCGTCGCCGCATCGGTGACGCGCAGCGAACCCGGCCACGGGCTGGCAAAGGCCCCGAGCACCAGCCGCGTGCGCTCCGGATCGTCCGGCAGCGGCGGCAGATGCGCCGCCACGATCAATGGCATCACGGTCGGCGCCGGCGCGCCGCTCCGCCCCATGGGCCGGTCCACGCCGACCGCCAGCGCGTCGCCCGGCGGCAGCGCCTGGGCCGTCAGCCGCCGCACCGCGCCATCGCGGATTTCGGTGATTTCATAAGGCGGGCCGCCGGCGTCGAGAGCGATGCAATCGCCCACTTCGAGCGCCAGCAGGTTGGGCGGCACGGCCAGGTCCAGTCGTGAAGTGCTGCCGGCCCGGCCATCCAGCATCCGTTCGGCGGCCAGCCGCGCCGCGCTGCCATCGAGCACCGCTTGCGTCGCCTGGCTTGTGGCCGGGCCCGTGCCGGGGCGAATGGCGGTCGCCAGGGCGGCCAGGTAATCGCGTTCCCGGTCGAGATGGCCCAGCACCAATCGGCTGGGCCGTTCCTCGGCCTGGCCGCGCCGCCGCGAAACGATGGGCCCGTCGATTGCCGCCAGCCTGTCGGCATCGAGCCCATGGGCCGCGCCGCGCATCGGAACTTCGGCGACCAGCACCCCGTTCCGCGCCCGGATATGCTGTCCGGTCATGCCGAGCACCGGCTCGATGGCCTCGCGTGCCGTGCCCGGTCCCGGAAGCACCAGGCCGCCGATCATCGGCGCGGCGGGCGCGGCGGCGAGCGCGCAGCCATGGTCGGCGGCAATGGCATCGACCAGTTCGTCGCTCGCCAGGGCCGCCAGTCGTCCGGTCAGCCAATGGCCGGTGCGGTGGTTCGGTCCATCCGCCCACACATCGGCCTCGGCGGGAAAGGCGGGAAAGGGCCGCGCGTCCCACGTCCAGCAATATATGCGTCCGATGTCGAGCATGCCCGGCGGATTATTGGCCGTGTCGCGCCAATAGCGGTGATGAGCACGCAGGAACTGGCGCTGGATCAGCCCGTCGGGCCGGCCACTGGAAAAATAGGGCCGCCCGTCCTCGCTGCTTTTCTCGTCGCCGAAAATATTGGGCTGGTTGGCGCCCTTGTCCACCGCGCCACAGCCCAGTTCGGTCAGCCAGATCGGCTTGCTGCCCGGCACCCAGGCCGTTGGCTGGCCGGCGCGCACCCCATCGGGCCGGTCATAATGGTGCTGGCTCCAGAAGGCGCGAATATCCTTGTAGCGCCAGATCCAGGGCTCGCCATGCGCCCCGTCTTCGATCGGCGTGCGCGTTTGCGCCCGGCGCTCGGCCGCACTGGCATAGAACCAGTCGAACCCTTCCCCGCCCGCGATATTGCCGGCCAGGTAATCCAGGTCATATTCGCTGCGCGCCAGGTGCAGGTCGAGATGGTTCTCGCCGTCCCGCCAATCGCCGAGCGGCATGTAGCAGTCGATCCCCACCGCATCGATCTGCGGCGCTGCCCAGAGCGGGTCGAGATGGAAGAATTTCTCGCCGCCCGTGCCGGTGCCGGCATATTCGCTCCAATCGGCCGCATAGGTCAGCTTGGTGCCCGCACCCGCGATGGCCCGCACATCGCCCGCCAGGGCCACCAGCGCCTCGACGAAAGGAAAGCTGCCGCCCTCGGCGCGAATGGTGCTCATTCCCACCATTTCCGAGCCGATCAGCAGCGCATCGATGCCGCCCGCTTCGGCCGCCAGATGCGCGTAATGCAGCACCATGACCCGATAGCCGCCCGCGAAATCCGCCACCTGCGCCCGCACCGCCGCGCTTCCCACCGGCGAGCCGGCTCGCCCCGGCGCCGGATGGCAGGTGATGCGCCCGCGCCAGGGATAGGCGCCCTGCCCGGCGCCGCCATAAGGATCGGGCAGGCTGTTGCCCTCCGGCACGTCCATCAGCATCAGCGGGTAGAGCGTGACCTTGAGCCCGCGCCCCTTGAGATCGGCAATCGCCGCCAGCACCGCCGCGTCGGAGGGCGTGCCGCCATAGGCCGGCCCGCCTGCATGGGTGGAAACCACCGGCACCTCGCCCCGTCCAAGTCCGGCCACGCTCCAATTGACGCCGCCGACGCTACGTGCCGCCGCTTCCACCCGGGGCGAGATCGCGCATTGGCCGCAGCGCAAATCGTCGCCGAACCAGCTCACCACCAGCGCCACATGTTCGAGATTGGGGCAGAGGTCGTGCAATTCGTCGAGCGAGCAGGTCCAGTCGCTCGTGCCGGCAAGCAGGTGGGCGTTTTCGCTCACCCCCTGCCCCGGGCCCAGCACGCGCAGGCGCGGCGCCGGGTCGTAGCCGAATTCGGTTGCCCCGGGGATGACGGTCACCGCGCGGATGGCCGGCTCCAGCTCTCCCACGGCCCGGCACAATTCGGCCGTGATCTGGGGAATGCGGTTGCCGAAGCGCGATAGCGGCAGGTTCTCGAAGACGAGATAGCACAGGCCCCTATAGGCCGGCGCCTTGCCGCTGCCCTGGGTCGCCTCGATCAGGCTGTCGGCAAGCTGGTTTTCGTCGCCATTATAGAAGCGGAAATTGAGCCCGCGCGTATCGAGCAATTGCCCATCGGCCCAGATGCGCCCGAGTCGCGCCACCTTGCCCTCGCAAAAGCCGATGGCGAAGCTCGCGCCGACCTCGTCCTGCTCCTGGGCATGGCCGAACCCCTTGGCGCCGGAATTTTCCCCGCCCAGCCGCTCCAGCTCCCGTGCCCAGATGATATTGCCCGAAAGCCGGCCCCAGCCATAAAGCCGCGAGATAGCCGCGCCTTCGCTCGAACCGCCCAGCCGGACGTCGAAACTGGGTGCCTCGCTGTCCTGTCCGAACAGCCAGCCATCCACCGCGCTGCCGGCCAGGGCGCCCAGCGCCCGGCCGATCGTGGCGCCGATCGGCCCACCCACCAGCGCCCCGGCAAACTGCCCGGCCAGCGACAATGCCAAAGTGGCCATGAACATGATCCCGATTGTTGAAGGATATGGCGCGAGCCTTATGGAAACAGGAACCGCCCGCTCATCCGCCGCGCCCAGCCGGCGGTGAGATTGGCTTCAACCACGCCCAGGTGCTCCTGGGCATGAATGAAGCGGTCCGCCGCCAGCAGGATGCCGCAATGCCTGGCTTCGGCCATGCCGCCCAGGGTGAACAGCACCACCTGTCCCGCCGCCGGGTCCACAGGGGCGGGCAGCAGCAAATGCTCGGCTGCCTGGCGCAGCGCCCCGGCATGGGCGGGGTCGCGCAGGTCGGGGCGATAGGGCGGCACCGCCATGGGCTCGCTGCCATAAAGCGTGCGCCACACCCCACGCAGCAGCCCCAGGCAATCGCAGCCCGCCCCCAGCGCCGCCGCGCGGTGCCGATAGGGCGTGCCCAGCCAGGCGCGCGCCGCCACGACGACCGCCTCGGCGTTCATGGCACCACCGCCCGCCCGTCCAGGGCGTCGCCTTCGCGGGGATGGCGCAACAGGTAATCATTGCCCGGAATATGGGGAAAGCCCCGGAAATTGACGGCATTGCCAAACTTTTCCCGGCAGGTGGCGAAGCGCCGGTCGCAGCCCGCGCTCAGCGCCAGGACATCGCCCGGCGCCACCCAATCGCCAACCCTTTGGGCAAAGCCCAATATGTCGCCGTCCGGTTGGCGTTGCTGGGTCAGCACCGCGTCGGCCAGCCCGGCGCGCCCGCCGTCGTTCCAGCGCGCGAGGCCGAAGGCGAACCAGCCCTCCGCGAACCCTTCGAGCCCGCTCACGCGCAGCCGGAATGCATCCTCCACCGCCAGTACGGTCGCGGTGCCTGAAAAGGCTGGCTGGCCGAGGTCCACCCGGCAGCGCCCGTCGCCCACAACCGCATCGCAGGTGCCTTGGTAGAAGCGCCCCCGCGTGACATTGAGCGCCTGTTGCGGCGAGCGCAATTCCGCCCGGAACACGCCATCCTCGCGCACGATCTCGCCGATCGTGTCGATGCGCATCAGCAGCGCCTGGTCCGGCGCGCGCCAATTGACCGTCCAGCTTTCCACCCGCGCGCCATCGTAGCGCCCCAGGGCGATGTCGTCCTCGGTGATGGCGGCGCTGTCGAGCAGGCCCAGCACTTCGCCGGTTTCCACCTGCGCCCCCAGCTTTTCAGGCACTTCCCCGCCATCGAGCCCATGGGTCGGCGCACATCGGGTGCCGGCCACCACGAGCGGCCTGTCGTGGTCGGTAAAGCCCAGCGTCACGCCGTCCCCGCGCAGCACCCGCCAGCAATGGGCCAATGTCGTCTCGCTGCCCGCCAGATGCGCGGCGAGACCGGCCTCGATCGTCTTCATGGCAAAATCTCCACCAGCGGAATATTGGGCGCTTCGGCTCCGTCGAAACCGTTGAGTTCGATATCGAGCCGGTCGGTATCGAAGCGCACCGGCACGTCGAAGAAAAACCCCGCGCTTATCCGCATGCCCGCGCCCGGCGCGCTGTCGAACGCCACGATGCCGCTCGTCGTGTCCACCACCCAGCCGCCTGCCGCCTCCACCCCATCGAGGGCCACCCGCACGCTGTCCGCGACGGGCTTGGCGATGGGGCGAAGATAGGGGTCGAACGCCGCGCCATAGCGCTTGGTGAGCTGGAATTGCGTGCGCGTCCCGTCGCCGGTGCCGATCTCCTGGTCGGTGGGCAGGAGCACCGCGCCGCCGGAGGAATGGTCGAGGCCGTCGCGCCACAGGAAGCCATGCAGGCGCCCGCGCCGCTCCTCGAAAAAGGCCAGCACCGCCTGCATGTCGGCCCGCGACTTGACGCCATAGCCGGCATTGTAGCGCCGCCGCGAATGGGCCCAGCGTCCATTGCGCTGCTCGCCGCCGCCGGCCAGCGTCACCACGTCGGTGCGCCGTTCCGGGCCGCCCCGCGCGCCCAGCGCGATATCGAGCGGAAACCGTACATGATGAAAAGCCATGCCTAAGCCCCCCGCGTTCCCCGCCGCACCGCGCGCAGCAGCATGGCGCTCACTTCCGCCTCGCTCGCGGCGAAGCTGCGCGCGTCGGTCGCGCTCACGTTGAAGGTGACGTTGACCGCGCCGCCGGTGCCCGCGACGCCCAGCCTGCCATCGGCGCCGCGCCGCAAGGGCATGATCGCTTCCGGGCCGGCCTCTCCGGCCAGGCCAATGCCGCGCGAGAGCGGGAAATAGCCAGGACTGGCGATCACCCCGCCCTTGGCGAAGGGCGTCACCCCCGTCAGCGCCGGATTGGCGATCGTGAAGAGGTTTTCGACCAGCCCGCCGACCAAATTGCCCAGCGGCTTGAACGCGGCCTTGAGCGCGATGTCGGCAAAGGCCCCGGCAATGTCCGCGAGCACCGAGCGCAAGGATTTGCCCTCCGTCAGCGCGCCGCGAAAGGCGCGGCTGATCGAGCGGGCGACGCCATCGGCCAGGGCCCCGATCCGCTCCAGTTCCGCCGAAACGCCGTCCAGTTCGGCGCCCAGCCCGTCCTCGAAAAGATCATTGGCCATCGGGATAGCGCTCCATCAGCTTTTCCAGCGCCTGCCGCTCCAGCGGTTGTGCGGGATCGCCCATCAGCGCGCTCCAGGCCGCCGCCAGTTCGCGCGGGCTCATCTTCCAGAAGGCGTCGGGCGGCAGTTTCAGCACGCCCAGCCCGAAACGCATGGCTTCCTGCCAGGGAAAGGGTGTCATGCCGCCTCCCCGAAGGTCGCCCTGAGCAGCTTCACGGCGATCTCGGCCGCGCCGCGCAGCCCGCCCTCGATGCTCATGCGCGCCAGGTCGTCGTCGGACAGCCCATTACCGCCGCCGCGCAGGCCGGCCCCGAGGATCGCCGTCAGGTCCCGCGCCGACACCCGGCCCTGGGCAAAGCGCTCGGCCAGCCCCGCCAGGTCCCCGGCGCCCAGCCGCGCCTCCAGTTCCGCCAGTGCCCCCAGCGTCAGGCACAGGATCCGCGTTTCGCCCCCGATCTCGGCGGCGATTTCCCCACGATGGATATTGGTCATGGCATCCTCCTAAACCGCCGCGAACGTCACTTCCCCGGCGCTTTCCAGCGCCAGCTCGAAAGTCACCTCGCCGGCATGGTCGGCGGAAAATTCCAGCGCCACGATCTGGAAGGGCCCCTGCACCACGCCGAAATGGGGCAGGATCAATTGCCAATCGCGGATGGTGCCGGCAAAAAACAGGCTGCGGATCGCCGCGTCCGAGGCCTGGTCCTTGAAGACGCCCGATCCGGCCAGGGCGGCGCGTTTCACCCCGCCGCCGGCCAGCAATTCGCGCCAGCGCCCGGCGCTTTCCTGGTCGGTCGTATCGACGCTGGCCGCGTTGAAGGCGAGGCTGCGCGTGCGCAATCCCGCAACGGTCGCAAAACTCCCCGACCCGGTCTGGTCGAGCTTCAAAAGCATGTCCTTGCCGCTCTGGGCCGCCATGATCCAATCCCCTATTCGCTGAAAAATTGCAGCCTCACCGCCGCCCGCGCCAGGCCGGTGGCGGTGTCGATCGCCGTTTCGGTGCGCATGTGCCCGGCATGGGTCACGGCCAGCCCCGCGGGAGCCAGTCCGTCCTTGCCCGCGACGACGCGTTGCGCGATCTCCAGCGCCGCCCGCCGGCTGGGCTGGCCGGCCCAGCAATGGAGCAGCACGCGATGCTCCTGGCCCGGCGCCTCGTCGCCGTCGCGCTGGCGCATGTCGTGCCGCTCGATCACCACGTAAGGCGCCGGCCGGTCGCGCGGCGGCGCGTCGAATACGCCGTCCGCCCCGATCAGCGCCACCAGCGCCGCATCGGCCTGGAGGGCCGCCACCAGGGCCGCCTGCAAAGCTGCAATTGGGTGCATGGCCTATCCCGTAAAGCTGGTTTCGCTGCAGGCGCAGCTCAGATAGGCCCGCCGCCCGTTGAGGTCGGCGGCGCTCACCACGTCGAGATCGCGCCCGCGATAGACAAGCCGGTCGCCCGGCGCCACATCGGCCCGGAAGCGCATGACCACGCTGTGGGAAATGGCCACGACCCGCCCGTCGGCATTGGTGCCCTGGCGCCCCGAAAGGCTGCGCACCCGCGCCCAGAGATTGCCGGCCGGCAGGAAAAGCCGGGTATGGCCGCCCCCGGCCTCGGCCACGCTTTCGCGCCGCTTCAATTGCACCCGGTCGGTCAGGGTGCCGATGGCGGGCACTTTCCCGTTCATAGCCGCACCCGCTTATGCGCCGCCACCAGCCGGTCGAACCCCGAGGGCACCAAGGCGCCCGAGCCGGCCACGATCACCGCGTCGCGGTGCTCGTACCAATGGGCCACCAGGCCCAGCATGGCCTGTTTGAGATCGGCCGGCACATCGTCCGGATCGCTGCCGAAGCCGGCGAGATAATCGATTTCGATCCCTTGCCGCTCCTGCAATGGCGGCATATCGGCGATGGCGCGCGGCACGATCAGCCGGTCGCCATCGGCGAAGACCGCCCCCAGGTCCAGCGCGTGGCTGGCGCCGTTGTCATCCAGGGCCGTGATCGCGCTCACCGCGATCAGCGGCATGACCGGCAGCTTCACCCAGCCGGTTTCCGGCCAGGCGTCGAGCACGATACGCCAGCTCTGCGCCAGCAGCGCCTTGCCGGTCACGCCCTCGACATGCAGCCGCGCCGCCCCGATCAGCGTCGTTATCAACGCATCCTCGGCATCGTCGTCGATTTTGAGAAAGGCCTTGGCCTGGGCAAGCGAAACCGGCTCGCCGGCGGGGCCCGCCACGAGATAGGAGGTCATGATGTTGTCCTTGTTTTATCCGCCAGCCCATCCCTCGCCCTTGCGGGAGAGGGACAGACTTTTCACGTTCAGCGAAAAGTCAGGGTGAGGGGCTCTCTCCCCACGCGCCGAGCGTGCGGCAAAAACCCCTCATCCGCCCTTTCGGCTCAGTTCGTGCCGAATTTCAGCAGCTTGATCGCGTCGTAATCGGCGATGCCGCCGCCCACGCGCTTGGTGGTGTAGAACAGCACATAGGGCTTGGCGCTGAACGGATCGCGCAGCACGTTGACGCCCTGCCGGTCGACGATGAGGTAGCCACGGCGGAAATCGCCGAAGGCGATGGACAGCGAGCCCGCGCCGATATCGGGCATGTCCTCGGCCTCCACCAGCGGGAAGCCCATGAAGGTGGCGCGCCCATCGGCATTGGCCGCCGGCTGCCAGAGATAATTGCCGTCCACGTCCTTGAGCTTGCGCAGCGTCCCCTGGGTCTTGCGGTTCATCACCCAATTGGCATTCTGCCGGTAGCCGGCCTTGAGCGCATAGACCAGGTCGATCAGCACGTCCGAGGCATTGCTGGCGGGCAGCGCCCCGGCATTGCCGGTGGCCACGTAACCCAATTTACCCCAGGCCCAGTTCGCCTCGGCCACATTGCTGGCCGAGAGGAAGCCGCTGGGCTTGTTATTGCCGTCGCCGGTGACGAAGGCGGTGGTTTCCTGCGCCGCGAAGGCGGCATTGACCTCGTCGGCGATCCACTGGCCCACATCCACCGCCGCATCGTCGAGAAAGGCGCCGGTCGCCGCCGGCATGGCATAGAGTTCGGTGGTGGGATAGCTCAACTCGGCCAGCACCTGGCTGTCGGTGGTCGGGCGGCTCGCCGTCTCCCCCACCCAGCCGGTCTGCGGACCCGTCACGGTAATGGGGCGCTTATAGACCGTGCCCGACACCTGCCGCACCCCGGCAATGGCGCGGATGGGCGAGATATGGGTCATGAGGCGGGTGATTTCGGTTTCCACCTCGGCGGGCACCACATAGCCGCCATCGGCATTGACCCCGGCCTGCAGCGCCTTTTCCTCGCCGCGCTTGATATAGCCCGAAAAGGCCTGCTTGTATTCGCCGTCCGGCAGGTTGCCGGCCTTGGCTTCGAGCGCCGGGCGGGCGCGTTCGGCGCTGGCGCGGTCGAGCGCCGCCTTGTGCCCGTCGAGCGCGGCATTGATCCGGTCCAGCTTGTCCTCGATAAGCCCGTCGGCGCTGCCGCGCTTTTCGATCTCCTTGAGGCGCTGGTCGTTGGTGCGCTTGAAGTCCTCGAACGCGGTGGAGAATTCGGCGAAGAGCGCGGCAATATCGCTCCCCGCGCCGGCCTTGGTTTCCAGGCCGTCGGTCGTCCGATCCATGTCGGTATCCTTCTATCGGTTGCGAAAAAGTCCGGTGGCGGCCGCGATGGCGGCGCCGGGCGAGAGGGGGGGAGCGATGCGCGCCTCCTCCATCATCGGAAAGGTGACGATCGAAATCTCATAGAGGTCGATCTCGATGAGGCGCCGATGGCCCCTGCCCGGTTCGCGGCTGGCCCGCACGGTGCGGAAGCCGATGGAAAGCCCATCCAGCGCGCCATTGCCGATCAGCCGCCGCAGCGCCTCGGCCCGGGGCACGCCCGGCACCAGCCGGCCGGCGGCGAACAGTCCATGGCCGTCCTCGACCAGGTTTTCCCAGATGCCCACCGGCTCCTTGGGGTCGTGCTGGAACAACAGGCGGATGCGCCCGCGCCTTTTCTGAAGGCTTTTGGCGAAGGCCCCCGGCTGCACGATATCGCCGCCGGCGTCGAGCCGGTTGAAGATGCTGGCATAGCCGGCGAACCGTCCCTGGGCATCGATGGCAATGGCGCTCATCCGCGCTTGCCCCCGCCGCCTTGCGGCTTGGCCGCACCGCGCTGCTTGTCGGCCAGCGTGCCCGCCAGGTTCCAGGCGAATTGCCGGAACGTCTGCTGGGCGGCTTCCCGGCTCTGCTTGTCTGCCATGGGCTTAGTCCTCCTTGCGGAAAAGGCGGTTGAGGGTGGAGATTTCCTGCACGAAGTCGTTGAAGTGCCGGTTCACCCTGGCCATCTCGCGCAGGCTCCACACCAGCAGGGCGCTCGCCCCGCTGGCCCAGAGAAACAGCGCCAGATGCGCGAGATCGCCGCGCTCGACGACGGTTTTCGTCAACTCGTCCATGATGGCCTCCAGGCAACAAAAAAGCCCCCGGAGGGGCTTGGAAAACAGGGCAAATCATCGATCCGGGCCGCCTTGCTGCGATCCGGCCGAAACACCTTACCCTCCATGCAGGAAGGGGCTCAGGACGGCGCACCTACGCCGACCAGGTCCCTTTTCTCCGCGTCGGTGAGGAAGTCCGCCGCCCCGACGCGCGTCCATAGCGCGGCCCGGTCCTCGGCCAGCGCTTCCACCGCGTCGAAATCGGGAACCAGTTCGGCGCCGTCGAAGGCCGGCGCCAGCCAGAAGCTCAATTCCTGGGCCACCCGCACCACCAGCGGCACCAGCGTCTGCCGCCACAGCGCCTTGTTGGCCTCGGCCATGTTGGCATAGGTATTGTCGCCGGGAATGCCCAGCAGCATGGGCGGCACGCCGAAGGCCAGCGCGATGTCGCGCGCCGCCGCGTGTCGAGCTTCGATGAAATCCATTTCGCGCGGGCTCATCGCCAGCGCCTTCCAGTCCAGCCCGCCGTCGAGCACCATGGGCCGGCCGGCATTGCCCGGCCCGGAAAACTGCGCCTCCAGCTCGGCCTTGAGCCGGCCGAACTGATCCTCCGTCAGGCTGCCATTGCCGGCCGAATAGACCAGCGCCCCGCTCGGGCGCGCCGCATTGTCGAGCAGCGCCTTGTTCCACTGGGCCGAGGCATTGTGGATATCGAGGCTGGTCTGGGCGGCCTCCAGCGGTGCCATGCCGTAATGATCGTCCAGCGGGTGGAACAGGGCCATGTGCAACACGCCGGGCACCGGCTGCGTGTCCTGCGAAATGCGCGTCGTCCGGCCCCCGGCCTTGTAATCGTAGGCGACCGGCCAGCCATCGGCGCCGGCCACCACGCTCATGCGGTCGGGGCGCAGCACGAAGAGCGTGCGCACCGCGCCATCGACGATGCCGGCCTGCAGATAGGCATTGCCCGCGGTTTGCAGGAAGGCATAGACGGCCTCCAGCATTTCGACGCCCGATTGCCGCCCATTGGGCCGCGCCAGAAGCGCGGCCAGCGGGTGAGCGCTCACCGTCTTGCCGTCCACCGCGACCCGCAACGGCACCCGATTGGCGGTTTCGGCGATCAGTCGCACGCAGCGATAGACCACCGGGTTGCGCATGAAGCCCTGGTTGACCAGGCTCGCATAGCCCCGCCCGCTCCATTGCGCGGGCCCGAGCTGGCTCAAGGTCATCAGCCGCTGCCCGGCAAAATTCTTGACCTCGGCAGGCGCGTTCATCCGCCCGCCAAACAGGCGGTTCAGGAAGTTGGGCATGGTCGAAAACCTCGGACTTGTCGGGTAAAAGCGATTGTAGTAACGTTGCTACATCAGGAGACGCCAGAATGAACCGCCATGTTCATGCGCAGACGATGTCGTCCCGCGATTTCAACCAGAATACCGGCCGTGCCAAACAGGCGGCCCAGCGCGGCCCGCTGGTGATTACCGACCGCGGCAAACCGGCCTATGTGCTGATGCGCTACGAGGATTACCGTAAGCTGGGGCGCGTGGAAGAAGCGCCGCCGCAGCGGATTTCGCTCGCACAAGCGCTCCACGATCCGCGCCCGGAGGCCGATTTCGACTACGAGTTCCCGCGCCTCAAATGGCCCATGCGCGACATCGACTTCGACGCTTGATGGCTTTCATCCTCGATACCAACGTCATTTCGCGCATGCGGCGGATGGAGCGGACGCCGCCGGCCTTTCGCCATTGGGCGGAAGGCGTCGACCATGAAGCGGTCTATCTTTCGGCCATCACCCTGATGGAGATCGAGAACGGCATTATCGGGGCCGAGCATCGCGACCGACCCTTTGCCGCCATATTGCGGACCTGGCAGGATCAGGTGCTGGCGCGGTTTGCCGGCCGCATAATCCCCGTGGATCATGGCGTGGCGCTGCGTTGCGCCCGGTTGAACGCCATCAGGAGCATCGACGTGCCCGATGCCCTCATTGCCGCCACGGCGCTGGAGCACCGGCTGACGCTCGTTACCCACAATGTTCGCCATTTCACCGGTTTCGGCCTCGATATATTGAACCCCTTCCCCGCCTAAAGCCCCCTCACCCTTGGCCGCATCTCGTTGAGCACCAGTTCGGTCAGCGCCCAGACCAGGGCGTCGACGCGGTCGGGCGAGTGGCCGTCGGCCTTGCCGTCGGGCCCCAGGGCGCACATTTCGTCTTCCAGCGCCGTCAACCCTTCGGCATGGGCCACCAGGCCCCGCGCGTAAAGCGCCGCCACCGGTTCAGCCCGCACCCATTTGCCGCGGCTGGCGCGCACGGTGCGCACCGGCACGCCCGGATCGGCCTGCGCCAGCACCTGCCGCACCAGGTCGCCGCCCTGGTTCACCTCGACGACGAGGCAATCGGCCTCATGGGCGCGATAGGCGGCGATGGCCCGCCGGGCCCAGGCCAGCGGCGCGGCGGCCTTGAGCGTCGCGTCCTCGAGCACCACCGCGCCCTCGCCCCGGCGCCCAGCCACGATGATGCCGCAGGCATCGGAGCGCGCCGTGCCGGTCACCGGCGGATCGACCGCCACCACGATGCGCCCGTCCGCGCCGCCTTCGGCACGGCGGAACATGGCGCGCCGCCAGAGCGCGTCGGCCCGGTCCTCGATCAGTTCGCCATCCAGTTCCTGCCGGCCCAGCACCGTCCCGCGATAGCGCCGGACCACGGCGTCGAGGAAGCTCGGCGCCAGGAATTGCCGGTTGTCGGCGGTGCGCATCCGCACCACGCGCGTCTGCTCGTCGTCCAGGAGCCGCCGCATCAGGGGCGTGGCCCGAGGCGTGGTGGTGGCCAATTGCCGGGGCCGCTCGCCCAGCCGCAGGCCGAATTGCAGCATGTCCCAGGCCTGCTCGGCCCGGGGCCATTTGCCGATCTCGTCGCACCAGGCGGCGGCGAATTGCGGCCCGCGAAACCGCTCCGGGTCCGAAGCGGTCAGGATCATGGCCTCGACGCCATTGGGCCAGACCAGCCTGTTGCGGCCCTTCAGGATCGGCCGCTCCTTGTCCGGATGCACCGAAAGCAGGCCGCTTTCCCCGCGCACCATGATGTCCAGCGCCTCGCTCATGGTCTGCCCGACCAGCGCGATGGGCGAGATGTTGCGCCGCGCCAGGCGCCGCACCCATTCGGCCCCGGCGCGGGTCTTGCCCGAGCCGCGCCCGCCCAGCAACAGCCAGGTGGTCCAGTCGCCCGGGGGCGGCCTTTGCGCGCGCCGCGCCCAGCGCGGCCAGCAGAAGAAAGCCTTTTCCGCCATGTCGTCGCTCATCGCCGCGACGCGGGCGGCGGCGTCAGCGGCCCGATTGTTCAAGGCGCTTGACCAGCTTGGCCCGCAGGTCGCTCATGTCCTTGCGGCTGGGCGGGGCGACATTGGGCCTGGCGGCCCCCTTGTCGATCAGCTTGTCCAGCGCCTTGACGTGATCGGCCAGCAATTTGGCCCGTTTCTCGATCGGCATGTCCTTGGCCATTTCCAGTTCCCTTACCTGCTGCTCCAGCACCCGAAGCATGCGCGACACCAGGTCCAGCCGGGTGGGAATGCGCGCCCGGACGCTCAGCCAGCCCTCGCATTGGCGGCGATAGCGCAATTGTGCCGGGGTGATGCCGTGCCGCTCGCAGATGAGCGCGGGGTGGAACAGCCGCCCCTCATATTCGGCGCGCACGATGACCCAGTCCGGGGCCCGCTTGCGGCCCGGTGCTGTATTTCCATCCATGTCATGAACCCGCTTGCCTGGCGTCGAAGCGGCCCCGAGGCCCAATTCTTCGACCATAGCCGAACCTTAGCAGGCCGGCGTGACGCGGGGAGAACGGGGATAGATGGGACCGAAAAACCCGGAAAGCCGCTCAGGCGGCGCGGGCTTTCTGGCTATCGCCGGCGGCGCGCAGGTCGGCGATTTCGAGCCGCGCCAATCCGCGCCGCTGCGCCTTGCGCAGGGCCTGCATCGCCGCTTCGGTCACCTTGCGGTCGGGCTTGCCCTGCGGATTGACCACCGCCAGGCCGATGCTCAGCGTCACCTGCCCGGCATGGCTTTCCCGATTGGCCAGCCCGGCGCCGCGCACCGCCCCGGCGATCCTGCCGGCCAGGTCACGCGCCATCAAAAGCGGCATGTCGGGCAGCACCAGCATGAAGCCATTGGCGCCCATGCGCAGGCACCCATCGCCGGGGCGCGGCAACAGGCCGGCAATGATAGAGGTGAGCGCGCTCATCGTCTCCTCCACCGCCGCCGCGCCATGGGCGGCGTGATAGGGGGCGAAGCGATCGATCTCCAGCGTCATGACGCAGAGCGAGACATTGCGCTGCGCCGCGACGGCCCAGCCCTGGCGCAACAGGTCCTGCATGCGCGTGCCCGATTGGGTCCGGCCCCCGCGCGCCCGGGCGATGGCGGCCTGGCCATAGGCGGGTTCGTCGCCGTCGCGCCGCCCGAGAGCCGCGCGCACGCGCGCCCAGAAGCCGTCCTTGCCGCTCATGGAAACCTGGTTCATCCCGCCTGTCCTGGGCCAATCCATCTTGGCCGATCAGGCCACAACATGGTTAACAGCAGGTAAGTATTGCGCGCTTTTAGAGGTGCTCGGGCGGCTCGAATTCGGGCCAGTCCACCGCATGGTCTTCCCAATCCTCGGGGTCGATATCGGTTTCGAGGAAGGTGCGCCCCTTCACCGAAACGCCCACATCGACCACCGTTTGCGGGTCGCCCGAAACCAGGGGATGCCACCAGGCCAGCCCCTTGCCCTCGGCCAGCCGCCGATAGGCGCAGGTCCTCGGTATCCAGGGAATTTCCGCCACGTTTTCCGGCGTCAGCTTGATGCAGTCGGGCACCTTTTGCTGCCGGTTGGGATAATCGGTGCAGGCGCAGGTGTCCCCGTCGAGCAATTGGCAGCGCACGTCCGAGGTGATGAGCGTGCCGCTATCCTCGTCCTCGAGCTTGATGAGGCAGCAGCGCCCGCAGCCATCGCAGAGCGCTTCCCACTCCGCGTCGCTCATCTCTGCAAGGCTTTTTTCATCCCAGAAGGCCATGTTCATCCTGGCAACGTTCATGCTGCCGCCGGTTTGCCCTTGCGCGGCGCATGGTGCAATCATATTCCGGCGATCATGTTGCCAGCCGCGCGATTTGCGGACAACACTCCGTGACCAGGGACAGCGGGCCAAAGCGTGCAGGATCCGTTCTACACCAAGCAGAAGAAGCGGAAATCCTCCGGCTCCATGCTGGCGGCCGATGCCTGGCTGGATTCCTCGCTTTACGAATTCTGGCGCGCCGCGGGGCGGTTCTATACGCGCTTCCAGGATTTCATGTCCATTTTCCACGTCGCCGGCGTCAGGCGCTTCTTCGTCGAGATCCTGAGCGACGCCTTCAGCTTCTTTGCCATCGGCGCGGTGCTGATGACCGGACTGGCCCTGCCGGCCTTCGACATCATCGATCGGGGCGCCTTCAACCGCGCCGAGGACTATTCGATGATCTTCCTGGATCGCTATGGCAGCGAGATCGGCCGGCGCGGCATCCGCTCCGACGATTCCGTGGCACTCAAGGACATGCCCGATTATCTCATCAAGGCGGCCCTGGCCACCGAGGACCGGCGCTTCTACGACCATTTCGGCATCGACGTGGTGGGCACGTTGCGGGCCCTGGCCAGCAATGCCCAGGGCAATGGCGGCACCCAGGGTGGGTCCTCCATCACCCAGCAGCTCGCCAAGAATCTCTTCCTGTCGTCCGAGCGCACGCTGGAGCGCAAGATCATCGAGGCTTTCCTCGCCGTCTGGCTGGAATGGCATTACAGCAAGGACCAGATCCTCAAGCTCTATTTCGACCGCGCCTATATGGGCGGGGGCAATTTCGGCGTCACCGCCGCCGCCGAATTCTATTTCGGCAAGCGCGTGCTGGACATCAACCTGGCCGAAGCGGCCATGCTGGCCGGCATGTTCAAGGCGCCCACCCGCTACGCGCCCCATGTCGACCTCGCCGCCGCGCGCGGCCGGGCCAATATCGTGCTCACCAACCTGGTCGCCGCCGGCTTCCTCACCGAGGGCCAGGTCACGGCGGCCCGCCGCCATCCGGCCACGCCGGTCGATCGCACCGACGATGTCAATTCGCCCAATTATTTCCTCGACTGGGCCTTCGAGGAAGCCAAGCGCATCGTTGCCGAGACGGGGGCGCCGGGGAACAATTTCGTGGTGCGCACCACCATCGACACCACGCTCCAGCAATATGCCGAGGAGGCCGTCACGTCGGTCATCCGCGAGCAGGGCAAGCAATATAATGTCGATCAGGCCGCCATGGTGGTGACCGATACCCAGGGGGCCATCCGCGCCATGGTGGGCGGCACCGATTACGCCAAGAGCCAGTTCAACCGCGCCATCGTCTCCAACCGGCAGCCGGGCTCCGCCTACAAGATTTTCGTCTATTCGGAGGCCTTCGAGCAATTGGGGCTCACGCCCAGCGACACCATTTCCGACCGGCCCGTCTGCATCGGCGACTGGTGCCCGCAGAATTACGGGCGCACCTATCGCGGCCAGACCAGCCTGCTCAGCGCCTTCGCCGCCTCGATCAATACCGTGCCGGTCACGCTCTCGATCAAGACCGGGCGCGACCCCATCGCCGCGCTCAGCCACCGCATGGGCCTGCGCGCCGATTATCCGGTCACCCGCTCGCTGGCCCTTGGGGTCGCCTCGGTTTCGGTCATCGACATGACCTCGTCCTATGCGGTCTTTGCCAATCGGGGCTACAAGACCCCCGCCTATGGCATTACCCGCGTCACCACGACCGGCGGCGATCCGGTCTGGGAGGCCGATCCCGACGCCCCGCGCGAGCGCGTGCTGTCCGAACAGACCGTGACCTACATGAACCAGATGATGCGCACCGTCATCACCTCGGGCACCGGCCGCAAGGCCGACGTTCCGGGCGTTCCCGCCCTTGGCAAGACCGGCACCACCTCGTCCTACCGCGATGCCTGGTTCTGCGGCTTTACCGGCAATTACGTGGCCGCCGTCTGGTTCGGCAATGACGATTATCGCCCCACCAGGACCGTCACCGGCGGCGGCCTGCCGGCCATCGCCTGGCAGAAATTCATGGCCTATGCCCATACCAATATCGAGATCGAGCCGGTCTTCGGCATCGACTTCGTGCCCACCCAGACCGTGATTGCCGACGCCGCCCCGCAAGCCGAGGAAGAGCCTGCCCGCCCGCCCAGCCTCAAGCCCGCAGCCGCCCGCAAGCTCCTCGACCTGGCCAGGCGATTCGACACGGCCATCGACGGCCTTGTCCCCATGGCCGACCAGGCCAGCGTGCCGAACGCCGCCACCGCCCTGTGAAAGGCCCATGCCGCGCGCCTGTCCGCCATCCATCGATGGCCGAACACAAGCCGGGCAATGAAGGCGTGGCACCGGGACGAACGCTGCCCTCCATTGGACCATCCCCCTTCCGCGGCGCGGCCGGCATTGCTATAGCCTAGAGCCATCCGCAAGCGCATCCGGCCCCGGCCATCCATGCCCGAACCGCAGAGAAGCTGAGCCTCGTGCGATTTGTCTTTCACCTGCTCCTGATGATTGGCGTGGCCCTGGGCGTGGGCTTTGGCCTCAGCTATTCGGCGCTGACCGACGGGCGCCTGTTCGGCGCCGTGCAGGTGGGACCGTGGATCACCTGGCCCGATGTCGGCGCGCCCGGCCCCAATCCCTATACCCGCGCTCATCTCACGCGCGAGGCGGCGCTGCAATTGGGGCGCAGCGAGGGGCTGCAATTCGTCGCCCATACCGACAGCGACGGCGAACCGCTCGATCTGGCCTGCACCTATCGGCTCGCAGGCCATGTGCCGGTTTCCACCTTCTGGACGCTGGTGGCCGTGGATGCCGATTGGGTCAATCTGTCCGCGCCGGGCGCCGATCCGGCCCTGCGCTCCAGCGACGTCGCCCGCACCGATGACGGCGCGCTGCTCGTCCATATCGGCACCGGGCTGGCGCCCTATACCTGGCTCGAACTGGCCGGCAGCGGTCCGTTCAGCCTGGTCCTGACGCTTTACGACACCACGGCGCTGTCGGGCTTTTCCTCCACCAGCATGAACCTGCCCTCGCTGACCCGGGAGGGCTGCGCATGATCCGCACCCTGCTCTGGCTGCTCGGTGGCGTGCTTTTAGGCGGCATCATCCATCTGGTGGTCATTCTCGCCCTGCCGCTCCTGGCCGAGCAGAATGTGTGGACGCGGGTGGCCGGGCTCGATGCCGACAACCGCATGACGATCCTGCCGCCGGTGGCCGCCGGCGCGCCCAATCCGCTGCATCTGGATCCCGACATCATCTACGGCCTGTGCCGGCTCGACCTTACCCAGGGGCCGGCCTATCTCAGCGGCGTGCTGCCCGAGGCCTTCTGGTCGGTGGCGCTCGTCGACCGGGCCGGCACGATCACCTATTCCACCACCAATCGCGACGGTATCGGCCAGACCCTGGAAATGGGCATTTTCAACGCCGCGCAGACCCGGCTGCTGGCGCGGCAGCAGATCGACATCGAAGAAGGCCTTCTGGTCATCGAATCGCCGTCCGACGCCATTTTCGCCCTGGTCCGCCTCGCCCCGCCGCATGAGGCCATGCGCGCCCGCTTTGCCGAAAAGCTCGCCGCCGTCCGCTGCGGTCCCAAAAGCTGAACCTTGATCGCGGCAAGCAATCGCGGCCTATTTCTGCACCACCACTTCTCGGTCATAGACCATGGTCTGGAACCGCGAGGGGATGACGATTTCACCCTGGCCCCTGCCGCCATCCGCGTCGGAACAGAAATCGCCGCGATTGACCCTGTCCACCCAGGGCGCCAGCCGCCGCAGGCTGTCGTCCACCGCCATGGATTGCTCGTGCGGGGTTTCCACCAAAAGGTGGTCCAGCGCGTAGGAATAGCTCTGGTAGCGGTAATTGAGCGCCCGCACGAACCAGTCGATATGCCATTGATTCTCGGTGCGCCGCGCCGCCACGTCCGCCGAGACATCGGCGCTAAGGCCCGGCAGCGATCGCAGCGCCACCTGTCGCTGGCGATCGACCTCCAATACCGCGCAGATCGAGCGGAAGGTCGTCGGCAGCGTGTCGAGATCGGCCGCGATATGCCGGCCCACCGTGGCATAGCGGGTGGTGGACGAACGATATTGCGTGGCCTTGAGCCAGTCGTAATAGCGGTCCACCGAAAATCTGTGGTCCTGCGCCCGCCCGATCCGGGTCCGCTGCAATTCCACCGCCGAATCGAAGGTCCAGTCCCTGGCATGGGCCGCGACCAGGAAGCGCCAGGTGCGCTCATGCATTTCGCGCTCCTGGTCGGTCTGGTTGAAATCGGAAACCGGTTCGCCCCGCTGCCGGGCCATGAAGGCGCCCGCCGCCGGCATCATGGAATCATGGAGCACGTCGGGTCGCGCGCGACCGAAATCGCCGACCGGTCGCGCCACGCAGGCGGCCAGCGCCAGGCTCAGGCCGACGATCAGGACAAGCCGCAAGATGGGGTCAGCCGCGTTTGCGCTTGCGCCGCGAAGGGTCGAGACGGTCGTTTGGTGGCGGCGGTGTGCCGCGTTCATAGCGAACCCCGGTGAAAATCAAAATCTGGGCGTCGCCGGGAGGCTTCGCCCCAGCCCTGGCGGCTTGGTCCCGCCGGTGAAATTTGAGCAGCTTTGCCAAGCTGGCCTCCATTCAAAATGCCGCTCCTTAACGTCCCTCAACGAAGCCAGCGGGTTGGTTCGGTTCTTCTCGTCGGCGCGACGCCCCTCGCGCTGGCCTCATTAAGAGATCGTCAAGGTTAATAGTCTGCTAACGAATTGCCGGCAAAAGTGAAGGCCACAGCGCCGCTGCCCAATCGAGTCCACGGTTCCCCCAGATGCTTGGCTTTCAACCCTACGAAACCTTTCAGCTCCTGATCGAAACGGGCGGCGTGGATCGGACCAATACGCTGCTGATCGCGGCCTGCGACGCCTATGCGCGGCGCGGCAAGCCGACCGGTCCCGAAATGGAACAGTTCGAGACGCTGGCCGGGCGGCTCTTTCCCATTGCTGGACCGCAGGCCCGGGCCAAGGGTGCCGCCATCCTGGGGCGGGCCGAATTGCTGTCTCCCGCGCTCGAGCGGCTGGTGGTGGACAATATCGGGGAAGACCTGATCCCCTTCCTCGAACGCGCGGTCGATCTTTCCGACCAGACCATGCTCGACATTATCGGCCGCTACGACGTGCCCGCCGCCGCCACCCTGGCCCGCCGGCCCGGCCTTTCCAACGTGGTCCTGGCCAAGCTGTTCCAGATGAATTCGCGCAAGGTCTACCGGGCCTTGGCCGGCAATGAAGCCATCGCGCCGCGCGGCGCCTATCTCAGCGCCCTGGCCCGATCCGCGCAGATGGACCACCTCGTGGCCGAAGCCCTTGGCAACCGCGACGATTTCGATGCGGCGCTGCTGGCGCCGGCCTTCTTCGACCTATCCGACACGCATCGGGTCAAGGTCATTCAGGCCTTTGCCAATCGCGCCACGCCGACCGCGCCCATCGCCCGCACCATCGAGCAATTGTCGGTCGCCTCGGGCGAACTCACCAAGGCGCTGATGAAGCTTTTTTCCGAGAACCGCCGCCCCGAGGTCACGCGCCTGCTCTCCCAGATCACCGGGCTCGATGAAATCCGCTGCGGCCAGATCGCACACGATGTGACAGGCGCCTCGCTTTTCGTCATCCTGCGCGCCTTCGGCGCCACCGCCTATGACGGGCTCAAGGTGCTGATCCATGCCAGCAGCCACGATGCCGAGCGCTCCCGGACCCTGGCCGATTTCGCCACCATGTTCGGCGCCGTCTCGGCCGAATCCATGGCGTATCTCATGAGCGCCTGGCGCGGCGAGGTGAACCTGCTCGAACTCACCAGGCCGCAATATCTGCCCTTCACCCAGGAATCCCGCCGCCCCGCCGCGACGCTGGCGCCGGCCCACAATCCGGTGGTGGAACAGGCCATCGAGGCTCTTGCCCGCATCGGCGCCCGCCGCGCCGGCTGAGGCATCCCTGCCCCCTTAATTAGGCCTACACCACGTCGAGCCCCGGATCGTCGCCGCGCAGGTCGAGGCCGAGCACCCATAGATCGGGATCGAAGCGGGCCTCCTGTTCGATGCGCTCGCGCACCTTTTCCGGTGCGACGCGGTGGAAGCGGCGCTGGAATACCGGCCCGACGCCGTCTCCCCGGCTCACCGCGGGGGCGGGGGTGAACAGGCTCTGCGTGCCGTCCAGGTGATCGACCGCGACGAAGACCTGGCCGGCAATCGGGTCCCCCCGGCGCGCGACCACGCATATATGCCCCAGATCGTTATGACGCCGGATGAAGGCCAGGCACCACAGGTCGCTGCGAATACCGGCCACGCCTAGATGGCCGCCCCGGCCTCGCGCAGCAGGCCGACGAGGTCGGGCTGCACCTGCCCGGTGATCTTGTAGCGATAGAAGTTCTCGAATTCGCGGATGGCGCGCGCCGTTTCCGGCCCGGGCTTGCCGTCGATGGCGGCATGGAAAAAGCCCAGGCTGGCCAGTCCGCGCTGGATTTGCGTCACCAATTCGGTGTCGGTGGCCGGGGGCGCCGCGGGCAGGGTCGGGTTGGGCGAAATATCGGCCACCTGCACCGGCGGACTCTCGGCCGCGGGCGCCTGGTTGACCACCGGCGTCGGCATGGCCTGCGTCACAGCGCGCGGCGGCACCTGTGCCACCCGCTCGGTACTGGGCAGGCCGGCGCCGGGAACCGGCGGCGCGTTCATCTGCTGGGGCGGCGTGCGGACGCCATCGAGCCCGGCAATGATCGAATCGATGGTGTCGGCCGCCGATTGCGCCACCCTGTCGAAGGTTTCCTCGGCCGGCGACAGCGCCGGCAGGCGGGCCACGATCCTGTCCTGCGCCACCGGCGCGGCGGGCCGTACGGCGCTGCCCGTCGCTTGCGGCGCCAGGCTGGCCGCACGCACCGGCGCCGGCTGGGGCATGGACTCGACCTGGGCCTGAGGTTGCGGCGCCGGCGCGGGTGTCGTCACCCGACCCGCCGAATCGGCATTGAGTATCGCCTGCACCACGCCTGGGTCCATGGCGCCCATCGGCTCGAAGCCGTTCTGCTCCTCGAAGGCGCGAATGGCGCTGGCGGTCTTGGGACCGTAATAGCCGTCGATCGTTCCCTCGAAGAGCTTCAGTTCCGCGAGTTTCTTCTGCACCGCGAAGACTTCACGATTGCCCACCGGCGCATCTGGAATGGCCGGTGCCAGCGCGACGCTGCCGGTGGTTTCGGTCACGGCCACCGGGCGCGCTGCCGGGGCGTCCAGCATTGGCAGGGCCTCCGCCATTTCCGGTCGCGCGTCCATTGGCGCGGGCAGAGGTGCATCGAGTGTGGCCGCGCTCTGGTCGGCGACGAAGAGCGGCGCGGGATGGTGCTTAGTCTGGAAATAGAGCGCATTGCTGCCCGCCAGCGCCGTCAGCGTCACCATGGCCAGAAGGCCGGTCGAAGCCAGGGGCGCACGCATATAGCGCGACAGGATCCATTGGCCCGCCCGCCCCAGCGTGCCCAGAAGGGCGCCGCCGGCCATGAGGGGCAAGTGGGTGAGGGTCGATGCCGTCATTGCGCTTTTCTTTTTTCGTTTGGCCATGAAGGGGTCGCGGTGGCCGCAGGCTCCCGATGCAAAGGTAGGATGTCGGCAGTTTCGCCGGCTTTGGTTGCTGGACCGTTTATAGGCAGCAACACGGTCATGTTTGTCCCCGCCCCGATTTCGGACATGGCGCGCAAGCTGCCGCCATGCAGCTCCACCAGGCCCTTGACGATGGACAGGCCCAGCCCCGTGCCTTCATATTGGCGCGTCAACCCGCCATGCACCTGGAAAAACGGTTCGCCGATGCGCTTGAGCGCCGCCGGCGCCATGCCGATGCCCTGGTCACGCACCGAGAAATTGATGGCCTGGCCCTGGCGCTTCACCGAAACGGTGACGGTGCCGCCTTCATTGCTGAACTTGATGGCGTTGGACAGCAGGTTGATGAGGATTTGCCGGCACACGCGCTCGTCGGCGGTAAGGAGCGGCATATCCGGCTCGATGTCGGACACGAGGCTGATCTGCCGCGCCCGCGCCAGCGTCTCGACCATGGCGAGGCTCGGCGGCACCACATCGGCCGGCGCCAGCGGTTCGGCCGCGATATCGAATCGCCCAGCTTCGATGCGCGACATGTCGAGCAGCATATGCACCACTTCGAGCAGGTGCCTGCCGCTCTGGTGGATGAGGCCGGCATATTCCTTGTGCGTGGGCGAGAGGTCCCCGCCGATGCCGCTTGCCATCATCTCGGAAAAGCCGACCACCGCGTTGAGCGGCGTGCGCAATTCATGCCCGATCGTGGCCAGGAACCGCGACTTGGCCTGCGAGGTTTCTTCAGCGGTGGCACGCGCTTCGGCCATGGCCACTTCCGCATCCTTGCGGGCGGTCACGTCGCGCAGCAGCGCGATCACCTCGTGGCGCGGCGTCACGCCCTCGTCGCGAATCGGGGAAAAGCCGATTTCCACCCAGATATAATGGGGCAGATTGGCATTGCCGCGCACATCATCCTGGCGCATGCGCACCTCGATGGTGCGGCTGCGCCCGCCCTGATTGGCATCGGCGAAGGCGGTGAGATAGGCGGGGCGGTCCAGCACATGCAGGCGCTCGCCCAGTCCTTCGGCGCTCAATTGATAGCGCGGGCAGCCGAACAACTTTTCCGACGAGCGCGAAGCGAGCAGGATTTGCCCGTCGCTGGAAAAGCGCAGGACCGCATCCTGGACATGCTCGATCAGGTGCCGGTAGGCGCTGATCTGCGCCTTGTCGTGAACTTCGTAGGCATCCCCGATCCGATGGGCACTATGGGCCACCACGATGATGGCCACGAGGAAGGTGACGGCAAAGCTCGCCATCACCGCCTGGTCCTGCACCAGGGCCGAGGACCAGCCTAGCAGCATGGTCACCAGGCCCAGCAGCGCCACCGGCGCCAGCATCAGCCAGCTTGCCCGGCGGCTGTCATGCGGGCCGATCAAGGCGGCCAGCACCGGGCCCATCAGCGCCGTGGCCAGGCCCGGATCGGCCAATTGCGGATCGAGCGCGGTCATCGCCGTCCCCGCCGCCATCAGCGTGGCGATTTCCGCCCTGGCGGCGTCGTCATGGCGCCCGCCCTGGCCCAGGGATATTGCGATCATGCCGCCACCCAGGATGATCGAGGCGATCAGGAACGGCAGGGCCAGTCCCGAAATCAGCCAATACATGGTGAGCGGCATGGCCAGCACGGCCATGGCCACCAGGAGACGCGCATTGTTGGCGATGGTTTTGCGGCGCAGCACTTCGGGCCGGCTGCCGGAGCCGGCAATGGCCGGATCGATCCCTTTCCTGGCACCGAAAAGCATTAGGCTGCGCATCAACAAACTCACTACAACGACGCCTTGTTCGCGGTCCCCAGCTAGGACCGGCTTGAAAACCCCTGGCGGAGTCCCTGCCCGGATGCACACCGGGTCTGTTGTCCCGAACACTCGTCCGCCAACAGCTAAAACAGGTTTAAGCAGCGGGGCTTCGCCGCCGCCACGGGGGTGAATCGGGGCGGCTTTCGGCTTTTAGCGTAAACAAGGTGTTGCCCCCGGTTTGCCGAACCGGAGGCATTTAGTTCAAATTTTATCCGAATTACGCAGCGGCGCTTAATGGGGGGCGGATAGCTTCGGCAATGTCGGGTCGGAACGGCCCGCCGAAAGGATTTCGCCTCATGTTCCTGCTGCTGCGCTCCGCCTTCTGGCTCACCCTCGCATTCCTCGTCATCCGTCCGGGTTTCGACGTGCAGGACAGCGCCGCCAGCCTGTCCTCGGCAGCCATGGCGCGGGGCAGCCAGTTCGTGGCCGAGCGGATCGACGCCATCGAATGCCAGGACCTGACCTGTGCCGGCACCCGAATGCTTGCCGCCGCCGCTCTGCGGCCCGCCCTCAAGACAAATGCCCCACAAGGCCCGGCCGGCGCCGTGCCTTTCCCCCGGCCCCGTCCGGACCGCGCGGGCTGACGCCGGGGCACCCCGATCCAGCGGTTGCGTCGCTTCCCCAAGCGCGGCTATTCCGGCGACCCCTGGCCCCTGCCGCAAGCACGCAGCCCCGTGCTTGCGGCATTTTTCTATTTTCTGGAAATGTGGCCTGCCATCGCCTAGATAAGGGCCATGACGCACCCCCAGGCCTTCCAGGACATTGCCGAAAATCTTTCCTTTCTCGACGATTGGGAAGATCGCTACCGCTATCTCATCGAGCTTGGGCAGGCCCTGCCCAAACTGGAAGAGCGCGAGCGCAACGCGGCCAACAAGGTGCATGGCTGCGTCTCGCAGGTCTGGCTGGTTGCAGAGCCGGGCGCGGAAAACGGCGCACCTGTCCTCACCTTCCGGGGCGAGAGCGACGCCATGATCGTGCAGGGGCTGGTGGCCGTGCTGCTGGCGCTTTATTCAAACCGCCCCGCCCGCGCCATTGCCGATACCGACGCCATCAAGCTGTTCGATGACATGGGCCTGCGCGAACATCTGACCACCCAGCGCTCCAATGGCCTGGTGGCCATGGTGCAGCGCATCCGCAACGAAGCCCGGGCGCTGGCCGGCTAAGGGCCGTCCCGCCCGGCATCGTCCTTGAACATCGGCACCCGCTCGGGCAACCAGCCCGAAAGCCCCTGGCGGCCTTGGCCATCGGCCGTTTCCGCCAGCCCCCACCTTTTCGTCAGGTGGTCGAGCCCGATGCGCAGCACCAGCTTGGCGCTGCGCCGGGGCCAGCCACGCTCCTGTTCGATTTGCTGCAGGCCCTTGTCCAGCCCGCAACAATCGAACAGCACGCTCCAGCAATCTTTTGGCAGCGCGGCGGCGAGGCGGTTGAGCCGCGCTCGCGCCGCGGCGGCGCTGTCGGCCAGATCGGCCTGGCCGGCCATCGAACCGCGCCCACCGATTCGCGCCGCGTCATAGGCCATGGTCACTCGCTGCATCAGTCGTGCCCGCTCGAATATTCCAGCCAGCCGGCGTGCTGCCTCGCCGTGGTGGGGGCCCAGAAAGCCGGTGCGGCTGCGTCCCGCTGCCAGCAGCCGCTGCACCGCCTCGGGGAGCACCATTGCCGGGAGACTTGCCGAAAACTCAGTGCTCATGCGGCACCGCCCGGCCCTCGATCTGCGCTTCGAGACGGCACAATTCAGCGTCGAAATGCGCATCGTCGCGCAAATCCTCGATCTGGGCGCAGGCGTATGAGACTGTAGTCCTATCTCGCCCAAAAACCGCCCCTACATGCGTCAGGCTCTGTCCCAATACGACATGGGCCAGATACATCGCTACCTGCCGTGCATGCGCGGCATTGGCCCGGCAACGCGAGTCATTTATTATCAACGATATAGGAATACGATAGGCTTTCGCCACGACACGGATCACCCGCGCGAAACTCGCGCGCTCACGATGCAGCAGAGCCGATGGCGACGGATTGAGGGCTGGAAGGGCATGAGAGGTCATGAGGCACTCCGGGGACATATAGGATAATATTCCTAAATTTCCTCTCGAAGCCAACCCCCGTGGATAAATCCGTGCCAAGCATTTGGAACGATAGAACAATATGAAAACGGGCTACCGGAAAATGCCGATTTTTCGTCACCCGCCGCGACCGGCCTCTGCCATGCGTACCGCCCGCAAGGCCATTCCCGGTCGGCGCCCAAATGTGTCGCCGTTTTCGTGACCCCAAAAACAAAATCCCCGCTGACGCGGGGATAATGGATCGGCTGGGCCGGACCGATTCGGACCTGGCCGGCGGAAAACCGCCTTATCCGGCCTTGCGGCCCAGGCCATTGTCCTTGGCCAGTTTGGAGCGGGTGGCCGAATAGCTCGGGGCAACCATGGGATAGTCGGCGGGCAGCCCCCATTTCTCGCGGTATTCTTCCGGCGAGAGGTTGTAATGGGTGCGCAGGTGGCGCTTGAGCGACTTGAACTTCTTTCCGTCTTCAAGGCAGATGATGTAGTCGGGCGCCACGGACTTTCTGACCGGGACGGCGGGCTTGAGTTCCTCGACCGGCGCAGGCGTTTCGTTGCTCTGCAAGGCGCGCAGGGCGGCATGCACTTCGGCGATCAGCTTGGGCAGGTCGCCGGGGCTGACTGCATTGTGGCTGACATAGGCAGACACGATTTCAGTACTCAGCTCTATAAGTTCGGCCTCCAGTCCAACGACTGGGCCTGTGTTGTCGTTCATTGGTCAACCTTCCATTATTCTTATTGGACGGCAACAAGGGGCAGTCACCGCCATGTTGCTTTCCTAAGGACCTTCACTGGCTCATGCAACCAGAATGCGGCTTTTTTGCATATGTATGCATGGACTACTTATGTGGCCGGACTTTGTTCCGCCTTTGATTCAAGTTCGTCCAGAACAGTTTGGTTCCCCGGCCTGTGCCCGGCAATGTAACTGGCGCGGGCCAGAAGATGAGCCGAAACCGGCGTGGTGAGCAGCAGAAAGGCGATTCCGGCCAGGGCGCGCAGGGCCACGCCGGTATCCAGGCTGATAAGCGCCACGGCAAGCAGAATGAATCCGCCCCCGACGGCACCCGCCTTCGACGCGGCGTGCATGCGGGTATAGAGGTCGGGCAGGCGCAGCACGCCGATCGTGGCCAGGAGCACGAAGAGTGCTCCGACCAGCAACAGCGTCCCTCCCGCGAACAGGGCGATATCGGCGATCATGGCGTGTCCTTTCCGGCGCGCTCGCGGTGGCGCAGCAGGATGTAGCGGGCAAAGGCCAGCGTCGCCAGGAAGCCAAGCAAGGCCAGGGCAAGGGCAATATCGAGGTAGAGCGTCAGGCCCGTGCGCACCGCGATCGCGCCGATGAAGCCCATGGCCACCACGGTAATCAGGTCCAGCGCCAGCACCCGGTCGGCCAGGCTCGGTCCGATGACGATGCGCACCAGCGTCAGGAGCAGCGACAGGCCCAGAATCACCAGGGCCGCCAGCGTGGCCAGGTCGATGAACGTGGCGGCGCTCACTGGAACACCTCCCGCACCTTGCGCTCGAAGCCGCCGGCAATATCGGCGATCAGCGCCTCGCGGTCCTGCATGTCCAGCGCATGCACATAGACCACCGAGCGATCCTCGGCGACATCGATGCTGAGTGTGCCCGGCGTCAGGGTAATCATATTGGCCAGGAGGGTGATTTCGGCGTCGGACTTGACCGTCAGCGGCACCGCGACGATAGCCGGTCGCAAGGCCGCCTCGATGTCAGGGCGAATCACCACCAGCGCCACCCGGATGGCGCTCATCACCAGTTCGTAGAAGAACAGCACGGCCAGTCCGGCGACGTGGCGCACCTTGCGCAGGGCCAGCGGCGAGGACAATTGATCGCGCAGCAGCAGCACCGCGACCCCGCCGATCGCCGCGCCGAACAACAGGTTGAGCCCGGAAAAATTACCGGTAATGCCGCTCCAGCCCAGCGCCAGCAAGATGACGAGGAAAGCCGGGTTCATGGCATGTCTCCCGCAAGGCCGACCGCCGCCACATAGCGGGCGGGATTGGCAATGTCCGCCGCGGCGTCGCGCGCGCCCCGCATGACCGGCTCGGGCCAGAGGCCGGTTGCCACGATCACGGCCACCAGCACGGCGGCGGCGCCGAAGCCGACGCGGCCGCGCCTGTCGAGCGGCACGTCAGGAGGCGTGTCATGCCCGTCGCCGCCGAGGGGGCCCGGCCGCCAGAAAATATGCGCCCAGAGCCGCGCCCCGGCCATCAAGGTCAGCACCGCGTTGACCAGCAGCGCCAGCACCAGCGCCGCGCCCAGCCAACCCGGCTCGGGCCCGGTCGTGCCCTGCGCCATGCCCGCTTCGAGCAGGAGCAGCTTGGGCCAGAAGCCCAGGAAGGGCGGCACGCCCGAGCTGGCCAGCACCAGGGTGAAGAATAATATGGAGATCGGGGCGCTGGCCGCATAGAGCCCACCCATCTGGCGGCTGTCCTTGGCCCCGGTGCGCTTTTCCACCAGCCCCGCCACCATGTAGAGCGCGGTCATGGTCAGGATGGCGTGGAAGATATAGAGCCCCGATCCGGCAATGCCGAGCAGGCTGGGCATGGCCAGGCCTGCCAGGATGGCGCCGATCCCGCCCATGACCAGAAAGCCGATGGCGCGCCGCAGGTGGGTTTCGGCGATGGCGCCGAGCGGAGCGATCACCAGCGTGCCGATGGCGATGATCGCCAGCACCGGCTCCAGCAGGTCGCGGCTCGCGGGCAGCACGGCCACCAGCGCCCGCAGCATGGCATAGGCGCCCACCTTGGTCAGCAGCCCCGCGAACAGCGCCGAAACCGCCGCCGGCGGCGTGTGATAGGACGCCGGCAACCAGGCATTGAGCGGAAACGCCGCCGCCTTCATGCCGAAGGCCAATAGCAGCAGGGCCGCTATTCCCGCCATGGCAGCCGGATTGGCCTGGGGCGCCACGCGCAGGATATCGGCCATGTTGAGCGTGCCCAGAAGTCCGTAGAGCAGGCCCAGGGCCAGAAGGAAAAAGGTGGTGGCGAGGAAATTGATGAAGCCGTATTTCACCGCCCCGTCGAGCTGCACCGGCCGCGCGCCCAGAACCAGCAACCCGAACGAGGCGATCAGCATCACCTCGAACCAGACATAGAGATTGAAGAGATCCCCGGTCAGGAAGGCGCCCGTCACTCCGGCGAGCAGGAGCAGCACCATGGCATGGAACGTGTCTCCGCTCTCGGCCGCGCCCCGTTCGCTTTCGGCATAGATCAGCACGATGGCCGTCACCAGCGACGCGCCCAGCGCGAACGCGGCGCCGAACAGGTCGGCGGTCAGGCTGATGCCGAAGGGCGGCAGCCATTTGCCCATGGTCATGCTCACCGGCCCCTCGGCCAGCACATGCAGCAGGAGCCCGATCTCGCAGGCCATCACCGCCAGCACCACCAGCAGCGCGAAGGGCAGCGGCGCGGAATTGCTGCGCCGCATCATCAACAGCGCCGCCGCCCCCATCAAACACAATACGATGGGCAGCACGATCACCCAGGCGGCAAGCGGGGTTATGGTTTCGATCATGGCGGGCGGCAGCTCGGGGGGAATTGTCGGAACCATGGGTCAATAGCTCAGCGGCGGGTCGGGCGCCCGTTCGGGCTCGGCCAGCCGCATGGTGTCGGTATTGTCCGCGTCCAGGCTCTGATAGGCGCGAAAGGCCAGCACCAGGAGGAAAGCGAACATGGAAAAGCCGATGACGATGGCGGTGAGGATCAGCGCCTGCGGCACCGGATTGGCGATCGGCCCTTCGGGCGCATCCAGCCCCGGCGGCACGATGGGCGCGATTTCCCGCGTCACCCGCCCGGCGGTAAAGATGAGAAGGTTGACGCCATTGCCCAATATGGTGAGGCCGATCAGCATGCGGATCACCGAACGCGACAGCAGCAGATAGATGCCCAGCGCCACGAACAGGCCGACCAGAATGGCGAGCACGTAATCCATCACACCTCCTCCCGGTCGCTTTCCAGCGCCAGGGCCACGGCCGAGAGCGTGCCGAACACCACGCAATAGACGCCGAAATCGAAGACCATCGGCGTGGCCAGGGCCAGGGTGGTGGCGCCGATTTGCGGAAAGACCCAGATCGAGGTCATGAAGGGCGCGCCGGTGAACAGGCTCAACAGCCCGGAAAAACCGGCGATGAAGACGCCGAAGCCGGCGATCGCCATGGGATCGATGCGCAGCGCCCGGCGAACGGCGGCCACGCCCGAGGCCATTCCGAAAACCCCGATCGCCGCCGCCGCGATCAGCCCGCCGATAAAGCCGCCGCCTGGCTCGTTGTGGCCGCGCAGGCAGATATAGAGCGAAAAGACCAGCATGACGGCCACGATCAGCGGGGCGATGGTGCGGAAGATAATCGTGTTCATGCCGGCGCCTTTGCAGCCTGGCGGCGCGGCGCGCGCCGCCGCGGCGGTTTCGGCGCCGCCGGCATTTTTGGCCGCCGCAACAGCGCCAGGATGGCGATGCCAGCCGCCATCACCACGGAAATCTCGCCCAGCGTATCGAAGCCGCGATAATCGACCAGCACCACATTGACCACATTGTGCCCATGGGCGAGCGGCACGCTGGTGCGGGTGAAGAAATCGGCCAGGCGCGGATCGAGCGTGCCGTTGAGCACCAGCATCAGCAACAGGCTCACCCCGACGCCGCAGACCAGGGCCAGCGTGCCGTCGCGCGCCCAGTCCTCGAAGGGCCGATGGTCGCGCTCGTCGAGCCGCAACCGCGTCATCACCAGGGTGAGGATCACCACCGAGAGCACCTCGACCATCAATTGGGTGAAGGCCAGGTCCGGCGCCCCGAACAGCAGGAAAATCAGCGCCACGGCCGTGCCCTGGATGCCCAGCGACAGGATGGCCACCAGCCGCGTGCCGGCGATCAGCACCGCCACCAGCCCCAGCGCGGCCAGGGCGAGAATCCCCCATTCATAGGGTTGCAGATGCGGCGGGGCCAGGCGCTGCGACCAGTCGCCCAGTTCCGCCACCGGCACCAGCCAGTCGAAGCCGCCAAAGGCGAACATGGGCCCGAACAGGGCCACGGCCAGCCCCGCGAAGACCGCGATGAGATAGAATTCGAGCTGTCCGTGATGCAGGAACCGCGTCACCACCCCGGCCAGCCGGATCAGGCCGAACATGCACAGGTCGAACACATTATCGGCCGTCCATCCCAGCGCCGTCTCGAAACGCCGCAACAATGTGCGCAGCCGGTCGGCCTGGCGATAGACCAGAATGCCCAACGCCCAGGTCAGCACCGAAAGCCAGAGCAGCAGGCTGGCCGGATCGAGGCCAAGCGACAAATGGCTGTCCACCGGCCGGCCCAGCACCGCCGAGGCCGCGGGCACCAGCACGTCATGCCCCAGCCAGCCGGGCAGCAATCCGGCCAATATGCCGGCCAATCCCAAAACGACCGGCCCGGCCAGCATGGCGATGGGCGCTTCATGCGCCGGCTTGGGCGTGGCCAGGGCCGGCCCCAGGAACGGTCTTATCATCAGCAACAGCGCCACGCCCGCCAGCATGGCATTGCCCATCACCAGCACCAGAAGCGCCAGCAGCGACGGCCAATCGCCGCCCGTGAGCCCGAGATACATTTCTTCCTTGGCGAAATAGCCGATGCTGAGCGGCAGGCCGATCATCGACAGGGCCGCCAGGGCCGCACCGATGAAGCTCACCGGCATTTTTTCGCCCAGCCCGCTCAAAGCCGTCAGTTCGCGCGTCCCGGTTTCATGGTCCACCGCGCCCGCGACCATGAACAGGCCCGCCTTGTAGAAGGCATGGGCGAGGAAATAGATCGCCATGGCGGCGATGGCGGCCGGGCTTCCCAGCCCGATCAGCAGGACCAGCAGGCCCAGCGAGGCAATCGTGGTCTGCGCCAGGATTTGCTTGAGATCGGTCTGGCGCAATGCGCCCAGCCCGCCCCAGAGCAAGGTCGCGCCCCCGGCAATGGTCAGCGTCAGCGTCCAGGCCGGCGTGCCGCCCAGCGTGGGGCTCAGCCGCGCCAGCAGGTAAACGCCGGCCTGCACCATGGTGGCCGAATGCAGGAAGGCCGAAACCGGCGTCGGCGCCTCCATGGCATTGGGCAGCCAGAAATGCAGCGGGAACTGCGCCGATTTGGTAAAGGCCGCGCCCGCCATGCAGACCAGCACCACGCCGTAAATTCCGGATTCGCTCAGCACTTCGCCCATGTCGCGCAGCACGCTCATTTCCCAGGTGCCGGCGACCTGATGCACCAGGACGCCGCCGGCCAGGAGGAACATGCCGCCGATATTGGTAATGGCCAGCGACTGGATCGCTGCCCGCCGCGCCGCCTGCCGGCGATGGTCGAAACCGATCAGCAGGAAGGAGGCGATCGAGGTCAATTCCCAGAAGGCAAAGAGCACCAGCAGGCTGTCGGCCAGCACCAGGCCCAGCATGGCGCCCATGAAGGCGAGGATGAAACCGAAAAACCGGCCTTGGTGGCGATGCCCCGCCAGATAGGCCCCCGAATAGAGCACGATCAGGGTACCGATACCGGCAATGGTGAGGGCAAAGAGCAGGCTCAGCCCATCGATGAAAAAGCTGAGGCGGATGGCATGGGACGGAATCCAGTCGAACCCCGCGCGGATCGCCTCGCCGCGCGCCACCGGCGCGAGAAGACTCAGAAGGAAGGCAAAAATTCCCGCCGGCACCAGCGCCAGCACCCAGCCCGTCCACCGCCCCGTCAGGCGATGCAGGAGCGGCGCCACGAAAGCCGCGAGAAAGGGCGCGATGGCCACGAGCGCGATACTGGCGTCCAGGGTCAGCCCCAAAGTCGATTTCTCCGGCCGTTCCGATGATTCCACAAACCTTCCGGCTCGCGACCTTAACTTGTGACCATCACATCACAAGCCAAATCGCGCGAAATACACCCTTTGTCTGACCGGGGCCGGTCGTGGCGGCCTCCTTGCGGCGCAGAACGTCGGGCTGCCATTCGGGCGCGTCGCCGGGGCTGGCATTCAAGGCCTATCGGGCCTATGTCACAGGCCCCGCCTATCCGCCTTTCCGGAGAGAACATGACCCAGCCCCCCATCGCCAAGCGCGTCGCCCATGCCATGAGCCATCACGGCATCGTCCGCGACGATCCCTGGGCCTGGCTGCGCGCCGAGAACTGGCAGGAGGTGATGCAGAAGCCCGAAACGCTCGATCCGGAAATCCGCGCCTATCTCGAGGCGGAAAATGCCTATTACGAGAGCCGGTTCGGCCAGCCGACGGCCGACCTCCAGCACAGGATTTACCAGGAGATCCGGGGGCGCATCAAAGAGGACGATAGCGGCGTGGCCTCGCCCGACGGCCCCTGGGCCTATAATTCGCGCATGCGCGAGGGCCAGCAATATCCGCTCATCGTGCGCAGTCCGCGCGCGGGCGGGACCGAGGAAATCCTGCTCGATTGCAATTTCGAGGCAGGCGAGGATTATTTCGGCTTTGCCGGCGCCAGCCACGACAATTCGCATCGCTTTCTGGCCTGGGCCGCCGACCGTGCCGGCTCGGAATATTACGACATCGTGGTGCGCGACCTCGAAACTGGCAAGGACAGCCCCGAGGTGATCCGCAACACTGCCGGGGCCTATGTCTGGTCCAATGACAGCCGCGCGCTCTATTACACCGAATATGACGACAATCATCGGCCCTGGCGTCTGCGGCGCCATGACATCGGCACCGACCAGGCCGCCGATCCGGTGATTTACGAGGAGCGCGATCCCGGCTTTTTCGTCAGCGTGGGCAAGACGCTCTCGGAAAAATTCATCGCCATCGACGCCCATGACCACCAGACCAGCGAAGTCTGGCTGATCGACGCGGAAAATGGTGGCGCGCCGCGTCTGGTGTCCCCGAGGCTGGCCGAGCGCGAATACGAAATCGACGAGCGCCACGGCACGCTCTATATCCGCACCAATGCCGATGGCGCCGAGGATTTCAAGGTCGTCACCGCGCCCGCCGATGCGCCCGAGGCGGAAAACTGGACCGATCTCGTGCCCCATCGCCAGGGCGTGCTCATTCTCGATCTCATCGTCCTGGCCAATCACATGCTGCGCCTCGAACGCTTCGAGGGCCTGCCGCGCATCGTGGTGCGCGACCTGCGCAACGGCGCCGAGGAGATTGTCGGCTTTGCCGAGGAAGCCTATTCGCTGGGCATGTCCGTGGGCTACGAATTCGATACCAGCGTCTTCCGCCTCACCTATTCCTCGCCCACCACCCCCCAGCAGGTTTTCGACGTCGATCTCGAAACTGGCGCGCGCACCCTGCTCAAGACCCAGGAAGTGCCCTCCGGGCACGATCCGGCGGCCTACGAGACACGGCGGCTCTTCGCCAGAGCCGCCGATGGCGAGGAGGTGCCCGTCACCCTGCTCTATCGCAAGGGGCTTGAGCGGAACGGTGCCAATCCCACCCTGCTTTACGGCTATGGGGCCTATGGCATGTCGATGCCGGCAGCCTTTTCGGTGTCGGTGCTTTCCCTGGTCGACCGGGGCTTCATCTATGCCATCGCCCATATCCGCGGCGGCATGGAAAAAGGCTATCGCTGGTATCGGCAGGGCCGGCGCGAGCACAAGTCCAATACCTTCACCGATTTCATCGCCGCGGCCGAGATGCTGGTGGCGGAAAAGTACACGGCTCCCGGCCGCATCGTGGCGCAGGGCGGTTCGGCCGGCGGCATGCTGATGGGCGCCATCGCCAATATGCGGCCCGATCTCTGGGCCGGCATCGTCGCGCAGGTGCCGTTCGTGGACGTGCTCAACACCATGCTCGACGACACCCTGCCGCTCACTCCGCCCGAATGGCCCGAATGGGGCAATCCCATCGCCTCGGCCGAGGATTACCGGCGCATTGCCGCCTATGCGCCCTATGAACAGGTCAGCGCCCAGGCCTATCCGCCGATTTTCGCGCTGGCGGGCCTCACCGATCCGCGCGTCACCTATTGGGAACCGGCCAAATGGGTGGCCCGGCTGCGCGCAACCGGAACGGGCGGCGCGCCTTTATACCTCAGGACCAATATGGGGGCTGGCCATGCCGGCGCCTCGGGCCGGTTCGACCGGCTCAAGGAGACGGCCATGTGCTATGCTTTTGCCATAAAGTGCGTCGGTTTGGAGCTTTAGTTCGCGCCGCGACATTGTTGCGCCATGCGCGCCTGCTTATAACCGGACCGACACAGCCGGTTCCGCCAGCGTCACCCATCCAAAACGGAGGCTATCATGACCACCAAGTTCATCCTGCCCGAGCTGCCCTACGCCTATGACGCGTTGGCGCCCTACATGTCGGCGGAAACGCTCGAATTCCACCATGACAAGCACCATCAGGCCTATGTGACCAACGGCGAAAAGCTGCTCGAAGGCTCGGGGCTGGAAATCCTGGCGCTCGAAGACATCGTCAAGGAGGCCTATGGCAAGAATGCCGGGCTCTTCAATAATGCCGGCCAGCATTACAACCACGTGCATTTCTGGAACTGGATGAAGCCCAATGGCGGCGGCAACAAGCTGCCCGGTAAGCTGGCGGCCCGCATCGATTCCGATCTCGGGGGCTTCGACAAGTTCCGCGCCGATTTCCTCAATGCCGGCGCCACCCAGTTCGGGTCGGGCTGGGCCTGGCTCTCGTGGAACCATGGCGCGGGCAAGCTCGAAGTCACCAAGACGCCGAACGGCGAATCCCCGCTCGTGCATGGCGGCCAGCCGCTGCTCGGCATCGATGTCTGGGAGCATTCCTATTATATCGACTACCGCAATGCCCGGCCGAAATATCTCGAAGCCTGGTTCGACAACCTGGTGAACTGGGAACACGTCGAGAAAATGTTCGACGAAGCCACCGCCTGAGCGAGAACCTGCCGCCCCCTCGCCCGGCTTTCCGAAAAGGGAAGGCCGGGCGAGGGCCCGCCTGCCCCATCCGCAATTTACCGTTTTCACAATCTCCCTGAACAAGCAGAACTCGGCGCTTCTGTCGTCCGTTCGGTCATGTTAACGAAACCTTTACCAACAGGGGATCGTCGTGACCGTCGCAGGCAAGACCGTTGCCATATTGGCCGCCAACCCGGCCCTCAGCGCCTTGCTGACCATGGTTCTGGCCGGCGATTCGCGCCTGCGGGTGCGGCCCTTCGCCAGCGAAGTCGACCTCTATGCCTATATGCGCATCGCCCCGCTCGATCTCATCGTGGTCGATTTCGACCGCGAGGGGCGCCCGGCCTACGAGATTGTCGAGGCGATCCGCCTCGATCCGGGCCTCATCTCGCGCGACCTGCCGGTGATCGGCCTGACGCGGGCCATCACCCCGCCCATGCGCGAGCAGACCATCAGCGCCGGCATCGATGAAGTGCTGGTCAAACCCACCTCGCCGCGCCACCTGTTGCAGCGCGTGCAGGCACGGCTGCTGCGCCGCAGCGTCGTCGGGGCCCTGGGCAGCGGCTATCGCGGCCCCGAGCGTCGCAACCGTTCGCCCGTCCGCAGGCCCGAGCCGCATCCCGGTCGCCGGGCCAGCGACAATGTCGTTCCCCTGTTTCCCGACCGCCGGCAGGGCGAGCTGGAGCCGCTGGCCTGAACCAGACCGTCAGCGCCGCTGCTGCAAGGCCCAGTTCAGCTTGCCCCACAAGTCCTCGACGCTTTCGGCGAACTGCACGTTGCGGTCGTAATTTTCCACGCTATGGGCCAGCACGTCGGCGGCGAAACCGCGAATGGCCTCATAGGCCCGGTGATGATTGAGCATCACCACCGGCAATTCGTGCCCCGCCGCCCAGGCGCCGAACAAGGCCGAAGCCGAGGCCAGCGAGCCGGGCAGGCCCACCAGCGCCTCGGCACGCCCAGCCAGATGCGCCATGCGCTCCTGTCGCTCCGGCACGACGCTGACCGTCACGTCGGCCAGGGCCGGAGGCAGGAGCAGCCCGGCATCGGCCAGCACTTCCACCGCGCCGCCGGCGCTGCGCGCCGCGCTCATCAGCGGTACCGGCAGCGCCCCCCTTTCCGAAAGGCAAAGCAGCCGCGCGCCCTTGCGGGCGAAAAAGCGCCCCGTCTCGCTCATCAGGTTGGCCCGCTCGGGATCGCCCGGCCCACGGTCCGATGCCAGGATGGCGATGCAGGGGCCGGCCTTGTCCGCGCTCATCTCAGCGCCGCCGCGTCAGGCCGCCCAGAAGGCCGCGCACGATCTCGCGTCCCAGCGTATTGGCCACGGTGCGGGCAAAGGAGGTCATCGCCGCCTCGGTCGGGCTCTGCCGCGTGCTGCGGCGCGGTGCCCGGGCGCGCGCCGCGCGCTCCGCCGCGTCCTGCCGTTCGGCCTCGTGTTCGGCCCGTTCATCGGCCAATTGCTTGTCGTGGGCGCGCTTTTGCAGCACCTCGAACGCCGATTCGCGGTCGATGGCCGTGTCATAAAGCCCGCCCACCGGCGAATCGGCGATAATGGCCGCGCGCTCGGCCGGGCCGAGCGGCCCCACCTGCGCCGAGGGCGGACGAATCATGGTGCGCCCGACGACGGAGGGCACGCCCTTGTCCTCCAGCACCGAGACCAGCGCCTCGCCGATGCCGAGCTGGGTAATCACCGCCTCGGTCGAAAAGGCCGGATTGGGCCGGAAGGTTTCGGCCGCCACCTTCACCGCCTTCTGCTCGCGCGGCGTATAGGCGCGCAGGGCGTGCTGCACCCGGTTGGACAATTGCGCCAATACGCTTTCGGGCACGTCGACCGGATTCTGCGTCACGAAATAGACGCCCACGCCCTTCGAGCGGATCAGCTTGACCACCTGCTCGACCTTGTCGACCAGCGCCTTGGGTGCATCGTCGAACAACAGGTGCGCTTCGTCGAAGAAGAACACCAGTTTCGGCTTGTCCGGGTCGCCCACTTCGGGCAATTGCTCGAACAATTCGGAAAGCAGCCAGAGCAGGAAAGTGGCGTAGAGCCGGGGTGCCTGCATCAATTGATCGGCGGCGAGAATGGAAATGAAGCCCCGCCCATTCCGGTCGGTGCGCATCAGGTCGGCGATGTCCAGCGCCCGTTCGCCGAAGAAATTGTCCGCCCCCTGTTCCTCCAGCACCAGCAGGGCCCGCTGGATGGCGCCGATGGAGGCCGTCGTCACATTGCCGTAGCGCCCGGAAATTTCGCGCGCCCGCTCCTGCACCTGGGTCAGCAGCGCCCGCAGATCCTTGAGGTCGAGCAACAACAGGCCTTCGTCATCGGCCAGCCGGAAGGCGATATTGAGCACGCCTTCCTGGGTATCGTTGAGGTCGAGGATGCGGCTGAGCAGGACCGGCCCCATTTCCGAGATCGTGGCGCGCACCGGATGCCCCTGCTTGCCGAACAGGTCCCAGAAGATCGCCGGGAACACGTCGTCGGAAAAGTCGTCGAAGCCGATTTCCCGGGCCCGCTGGCTCTGCCAGTCCTGCGCCTTGCCCATCTTGGCGATGCCGGAAAGGTCGCCTTTGATATCGGCGGCGAAGACCGGCACCCCGGCCGCCGAAAAACCCTCGGCCAGCACTTGCAGGCTCACCGTCTTGCCGGTGCCGGTGGCGCCGGTAATCAGCCCGTGACGGTTGCCGTATTTGAGGTTGAGATATTCCGGCCTGTCGCTCAGCCCCAAAAAAATCTTGCCGTCCACGAGCATGAAACCGCCGCCTCCGCATCCATAATTGCGCCTTTATAGCCAGCCGCCCCGCCCCCGGACAAGCAAGCTGATGTCAGGCTCCGTTCACCACGGCGGCGTTTCGGCCTCGCCAGCGCCGCCGAAACGGGCACAATGGCATCATGCAGATCCATGCTTTCCCGCGCCGCGCCGTGCTTGCCGGCCTTGCCGCCGCCCCCGTTCTCGCGGCCTGTCCGGGCCGCGCCGCCCCGCTCGATCCGCAATCGGACGCGGACCAGTCCGCAGCCCTGCAGGCGGCGCTCGATGCCGCTCCCGGTCGTCTCTCCCTGCCTGCCGGACACTTTCGCGTCTCCACCCTGCGCCTGCCCTCCAATCTCGTCGTCGAAGGCGTGCCGGGTGCCACCTGGCTCATCGCCCAGGGCGCCGCCGTGGCCACCTTGTCGGGTGCCGCCAATGTGGTCCTGCGCGATCTCGGCTTTGTCGGCGATAGCGGCACCGATCCCCTGCTCGGCATCGCGGCGAGCACGGCCATCAGTCTCGAACGCTGTCTCTTCCGCGACAATCCCGGCATCGGCGTCGGCCTGTCGGAGAGTGCCGCCACCATCGCGGATTGCGATTTTTCCGGCCATGGCGATGCCGCCATCCATGCCATGGACGGCAAGGGCCTGCTCGTCACCGGCAATCGCATCGCCCGCTGCGGCAATGCCGGCATCCGCGTCTGGCGCGGCGAAAGCGGCGAGGACGGGACTATCCTCGTCAACAACCGCATCGCCGGGATCGACTGGCGCGGAGGCGGCAATGGCCAGAACGGCAATGGCATCAATATTTTCCGCGCCGACGCGGTGATCGTCGCCGGCAATCATCTCGAAAACTGCGCCTTTTCGGCCATTCGCCTCAACGCCACCAACAATTGCCAGGTCAGCGCCAATCAATGCCTCGCCTCGGGCGAAGTGGCGATCTTTTCCGAATTTGCCTTTTCCGGCTCGATCATCGCCAACAACCTAGTCGATGGCGCCGCCGCCGGCATTTCCATCACCAATTTCGACGTCGGCGGGCACCTGGCCGTGTGCAACGGCAATATCGTGCGCAATGTCGCCCCCGCCTCCCGCGTCAATCCCGACACGTCCCCGGTCGGCATCTTCGCCGAAGCCGATTGCGCCATCACCGGCAATGTCGTCGAAAACGTGCCCGGCCCGGCCATCGGCGCGGGTTGGGGGCCCTATCTGCGCAATGTGCTGGTCGCCGACAATGTCGTTACCGGCAGCCGCATCGGCATCGCCGTCAGCCTGGCCGACGGCGCCGGCCCCGTCACCCTTTCAGGCAACAGCATCGACGCCGAAGACCATGCCATAGCCGGCATGCTCTGGACCGAGATCGCCGAACCCGACCTGCTAGCCGCCGCCGGGCGCTACCCGCATGTGCAGGTGAAATAAGCGCGGCGGCGCCTTACCGCACCGCCCGCACTTCACCCACCACCGTGCCGCGCACATTGCGGATATCCTGCCGCGCGAAGCCTTCCAGCACCGCGCGCTGCGCCGCATCGGGCTCGGCGTGGTCCAGCAGCAGCGACGCCACCATGGCCTGGCTGGCGGCCATGTTGCCGTCGTCGCATTTGAGCGCGTAGCCCCAGCCCCTGTCGCGGATGGCGCCGCACTGCACGCCCTCGGCGCCGCCCTTCTGCATCACTCTTCCCTTGAAGGCCTGCATCACCAGCGTATCGATATGGCCGGTGCCCGCCACCAGGTGCGGATGGCCGGTCGCCGCGTCGAACAGGGCCCGGGCGCCGCCGGCATAAGGCTCGGCCAGTCCCGTTCCCGTCGCCATGCGGGCAAATCCCCTGGCAAAGGCGCGGATCGGCGCCGCCCAGGTGGGAATGGAGCAGCCATCGGTGCCGCAGCGATCCTCGGTCAGGCCTTCCCCAATCACCGCTTCCACCGCCGCGCGCACCGCCTTCTGCACCGCGTGCTCGCGTCCGACATAGCCGGCGCTGGGCACGACCATGGCCAGGGCGACGCTCAGCATGCCCGAATGTTTGCCCGAGCAATTATTGTGCAATGCGCTGGGCTCCTGCCCCGCTGCCCGCAGCGCCTCGCGCGCCCTGGCATCGGTCGGCATATGCGCGCCGCATTCGAGATCGGCCGCCGACAGCCCCAGGCGTTCGAGAAAGCGGCTGACGCCGTGAACATGCATGTCCTCGCCGTGATGGGAGGCGCAGGCCAGCGCCAGTTCCTCGCCGCTATGGTGGAATTTCTCCGCCGCATGGCGGTCGAATATGGCCAGGGCCTGCATGGATTTGATGGCCGAGCGCGGAAAGATCGGACGGTCCACGTCGCCCGCCGCGGCGATCACCCCGCCTTCGGCATCCACGATGATGAAGGCGCCGCGATGCCGGTTCTCCACCCAATTGCCGCGTACCGCTTCCGCCAGAACCGGATTGGCCTGCATGTTCTGTTCTCCCGCCAGAAAAAAGACCCCGGAGCCACCACGGGCGCCGGGGCCGGGTCTGCAACACCACGATCAGCGCAGGCCCTCAAAGTCAACATGCATGGGAAAAGGAGGTCAGGAGGAGGCGTTGCCCGCCATTGCCCAATGGTGCGGCGCGGGCGGCGTTGCCAGGCTCGGCTGCACTGCGAACGCTGCCGCCACCGCCATCACCAGGCCGCACAAAACGGCCACCAGAACTTTTTCCTGCGCCTTGTTCATTTTCGGGTCCCCACGGGCTTTCTGTCCTTGTGCCCAATCTGGCGAGGCGGCCTTGAACCGGCCCTGACCCTTGCGTTCATCTCGCGTTCAGCTTTCGGGATCGCGCGGCCCCATCCATCCAAACCATTGGCACAATTCCCGTTCCGCCCTAACCTGCCGCCCGCCACACATCCCGAGGAGGCCCGATCGTGACGAAAATTCTGGTGACAGGCGGCAGCGGCAAGCTGGGGCTGGCGGTGCTGCGGGATCTGGTGGCGCATGGCTATGACGTGCTCAATCTCGACCAGCGCCCGCTGCCCGAGCCGATCTGCCCCTCGGCCCATATCGACCTCAAGGATTTCGGCGAAGTCGCGTCGGCGGTGCTGGGCGGCGTGGACGAACGCCCTGGCCCGTTCGATGCGATGGTGCATCTGGCGGCCATTCCCGCGCCGGGCCTGGCCGCCAATGCCCGCACTTTCGCCAATAATGTACCCAGCAGCTACAATGTCTTCGAGGCCTGCCGCCTGGCCGGCATCAAGAATGTGGTCTTTGCTTCCAGCGAAACCGTGCTCGGCCTGCCCTTCGACAATCCTCCGCCCTATGCGCCGGTGGACGAGGATTATTTTCCCCGCCCCGAAAGCGCCTATTCGCTGGGTAAATTGCTCGATGAAACCATGGCGGCGCAATATTGCCGCTGGGATCCCGATTTGCGCATGGTGGGCCTGCGCTTTTCCAACGTCATGTATCGGGAAGACTACAAGGCCTTTCCTGCCTTCGACGCCGATCCGAAGAAACGCAAATGGAATCTGTGGGGCTATATCGATGCCCGCGACGGTGCCCAGGCCGTCCGCCGCGCCATCCAGGCCGATTTCAAGGGTTTTGAAGCCTTCATCATCGCCAATGCCGACACGGTGATGAGCCGCTCCAACCTTTCGCTGCTGGCCGAGATTTTCCCGCAGGTCGAGCAGAAAGGCCACATCACCGGCAACGGCACCCTGCTCTCCATCGAAAAAGCCAGGCGCCTGTTGGGTTATTCGCCCCAATATAGCTGGCGCAACGAAGTGGAGTGAGGCGCTTCCGCAAAACCCTCACTTCATCCAGAACATCGGCTCCAGGTCGACCGAAAGCGGCTCGTTGCTGTCATTGGTGGCCATGATATCGGCCATATGCGCCCACCAGCGCTGCATCACTTCGGTGTGGGGCAGGTCGGCCATGCCATGGTCCTTGCGCCGCCACAGCACGCCGAACAGCGCGTTCGTCTCCACATCGAGATGAATGGAATAATCCTTCACCCCCGCCGCGTGCAGCAGGTCCACCAATTCGGGGAAAATCGCGTCATGGCGCTTCTTGTATTCGGCGGCCATGCCGGGATTGAGCTGCATCCTGAAGGCGTGTTTTTCGTATTGTCCGTCTTCGATCACGGCCGGCGTTCCTTCCACATGGTCCACAGGATCGGCAGCGCGATCACCACGATCAGCAGCGCGCCGATGAAGATCGACATGACGATGCCCGGCACGTTGAGCAGCCCGAGCCCGAACGTCACCAGCCCCATGATGAGGGCGGCCAGCACCACGCCGGTGATCGAGCCTGCCCCGCCCAGGATGGAAACGCCGCCCAGCACCACCATGGTGATGGATTCCAGCTCCCAGCCCTGGGCGATGGATGGCCGGGTCGAACCCAGCCGCGCCGTCAGCAGCACGGCGGCGACCCCGCTCATCAGCCCGGTGAGGCAAAAGAGCACGAATTTGATGCGGTCCACCCGAACGCCGGAAAACTGCGCGGCAACGGCATTGTTGCCGATGGCGAAGACCCGGCGGCCGAAATTGGTGCGGTGCAGCAGCACCCAATAGATGATTGCGCAGACCAGGAACAGCACCAGCTCGAACGAGATCACCCAATAGACATAGCCTTGTCCGAACCAGGAAAAGCTCGGCGGATAGCCCTTGAAGCTCTGGTCGCCCAGCACGATGAAGGCAATGCCGCGAAACAGGCTCATGGTGCCGATGGTGACGACGATGGAGGGCAGTTTGAGGCCGGTCACGAGGAAGCCGTTGAAGGCCCCGCAGGCAATGCCCACCCCGATTCCCACCAGGACCAGGGCGGGCGTGTCGGCGCCATATTGCAGCGCCAGTCCCATCAGCGTGGAGGCCAGAGCGATGATCGAGGCCACCGAGAGGTCGATTTCCCCGGCGACGATCAGCAGCGCCATGGCCAGCGCGATCAATGCCTTTTCGGTGAAATTGAAGGTGAGGTCGCTGAGGCTCCAGGCATTGAGGAAATAGGGCGAGGCGAAACTGTTGGCGACGAAGATCGCCACCGCCACCAGCACCAGCAGGCTTTCCCAGCTCAGGAGCGTCGATTTGACCGGATTGTCCAGCCGGTCGGGCAGCGAGCGATGAAGGGATGTATCGGTCATGAGCAAAAATCCGGGAACCACGGGGCGGGCTTTTCTTGCCCTGGCGGGGCGGAAGGCGAATTTGGCATCCTGCACATCACGCCACGCCCTCCGCCTTTTTCAGGATCACCCGGCCCCGGCTCTTTTCACCGCGCGCATTGAGCACCACGGCGAGCAGGATGGCGGCGCCGGAAATGGCCATCTGCCAGAAGGGCGAGACGCCGATCACCGGCAGGGCATTGTTGACGACGCCGAGGAAGATCGCGCCCAGCAGCGCCCCGGCCACCGTGCCGATGCCCCCGGCAATGGACACCCCGCCGATCACGCAGGCCGCGATGATGGTGAGTTCGTAGCCGCTCGCCACCTCCACCGAGGCGATCACGTAGCGCGAAATCCACAGATAGCCGGCCAGGCCCGAAATCGCCCCGGACAGCACGAAGGCCAGGAATTGCGTGCGCCCCACGTCGATGCCGGTATAGACCGAGGCGGTGGGATTGACGCCGATGGCGTAGAAGGCCCGTCCGAGCGGAGTGCGCGTCATCAGCACATAGACCAGCCCCGCCACGATTATGGCGAACCAGCTCAGGATCGGCAGGCCGAGGAAATCGCCGCGCTGGAGCTGGATGAAGTCGCGGCTCATCTGGTCGGCATTGACCCAGGCGCCGCCTGAAAGCACGAAGACCAGGCCACGATAGATGGTGAGCGTGCCCAGCGTCACCACGATGGGCGGAATGTCGAGCTTCCACACCAGCACGCCGTTGAAGGCACCCAGCGCCGCGCCCATCAGCACGCAGAACCCGATCAGCAGCGGGATGGGGATGGCCGGGAAGGCCGCGTTTATCATGGCCGCGGCCATGCCGGTCAGCGCCAGGTTCGCCGCCATCGACAGGTCGATGGAGCGCGTCAGGATCACCGCCATCTGCCCCAGGGCCAGCATCATCAGGATGGAGGTGTCGTTGAAGATGGTCAGCAGGTTCTGCGGTTGGGCAAAGCGCGGAAAGCGCAGCGTCACCAGCACGACGACGGCGAGGATGGCCAGGGCCAGCCAGATTTCGCGGGTCTTGAACAGCCGGTTCATGCCGCCTTCTCCTCGACAATACCGGCGGCGAGCCGCACCAGGGTTTCAGGCTGCAAATCCGTATTCTCCAGGATATCGACCACCAGGCCCTCGCGCATCACCACCACGCGGTCGCTCATGCCCAGCACTTCGGGCAGCTCGGAGGACACCATGATGACCGAAAGTCCCTGGGCCACCAATTCGCCCATGAATTCATGCACCGCCGCCTTCGAGCCGATATCGATGCCCTTGGTGGGTTCGTCGAGGATGATGACCCTGGGCAGGGTGGCCAGCCATTTGGCGATCACCACTTTCTGCTGGTTGCCGCCCGAGAGCGTCGAGACGTTCTGGCTCAGCGAGGCGGCGCGCAGGTCGAGCCGTTCGGTATAGGTGCGCGTCAGGGCGAATTCCTCGGCCATGCGCAGGAAGCCGGCGCGGCTGGTCTTGCCCAGGCTGGGCAGCGAGACGTTCTTGAAGATCGGCTCGCCCGTGATGATACCCTGCTTGCCGCGCTCCTCGGGCACATAGACGATGCCGGCATCCACCGCGTCGGCCGGCGAGCGCGGCGCGATCGCCTGTCCGTCGAGCATGATGGCGCCGCCCGAAGGGCGCGTCATGCCGAACACGGCCTGCATCACTTCCGAGCGCCCGGCGCCCACCAGGCCGTAAAAGCCCAGGATTTCACCCTTCCTCACCGAGAACGACACCTTGTCGAATTCGGTGGGATGGCTGAGGTCCCGAACGTCCAGCACGGTCTCGCCGATCGTGGCGTTGCGCGCGGGGAAGATCTGGTCCACCGCCCGGCCCACCATGAGCCTGACGATCTCGCTTTGCGGGGTTTCCCGGATAAGGCCCTTGCCCACCATCTCGCCGTCGCGGAACACGGTATAGCGGTCGGCGATGGCGTAGATTTCGTCGAATTTGTGCGAAATGAAGAGGATGGCCTTGCCGTCCTGCTTGAGCAGGTCGACCAGCACGTAAAGCTCCTCGATTTCCTTTTGCGAGAGCGCCGCGGTCGGCTCGTCCATGATGACCACCTGCGCATCGACGCTCAGCGCGCGCGCCACCGCCACCAGGTGCTTCTTGGCGATCCCCAGCTCCTTGAGGGGCATGCCGGCATCGATCCCGGCCCCCATGGCGTCGAGGGTTTTTTGCGCCTCGCGCCGCATGGCCTGCCAGTCGATCAGCCCGAAACGGTTTTTCGGCGCATGCCCGAGATAGACGTTCTCGGCCACGCTCAATTCATCGAACAGCACCGTTTCCTGGTGAATGGCGGTGATCCCCACGGCGGAAGCCGAATGGGCCGTGGGCAGGTTCACCACCTGACCATTGACGCGGATTTCCCCCGCATCGGGCTGGTAGATGCCGGTCATGGTCTTGACCAGGGTGGATTTTCCGGCCCCGTTCTCGCCGATCAGGGCGGTCACTTGGCCGGCATAAAGCTCCAGCGACACATCGTTGAGCGCCCGCACGCCGGGAAAGCTCTTGGAAATGCCCGAAAGGGTCAGGATGGGGTCTGTCATTGGCAGCAATGCTCACGGCGTGGTGCGGCACCATCCACAATCGTCATTGCCCCGCTCGTCCGGGCAATCCATGCGGTGGCTCCGCGCCACTGGACCGCCGGGACAAGCCCGGTGGTGACGAAGGAACGGAAATTGTCAGCCCGGCGCCTGAGCGCCGGGCCATTGGGAATTCCAAGCCTCAATAGATCTTCGAGAATTCCTCGATATTGGACTTGTCGAACTGGAACGGCGCGGCCATGGCGGCCGCATTGGTGTCGTCCAGCGTCACTTCGCCCACCTTGCCGATCGAGAAGGTCGCGCCCGGCTTGGCTTCCTGGCCGTCGATCAGGTCCTTGGCCAGGTAAACGGCCGAATAGCCCAGGTCGATCGGGTTCCACAGGGCCACGGCCTGCGAGGCGCCGTTATCGATGAACTGCTTGAACTCGCTGGGCAGCGCCAGGCCGGTCACGTTGATCTTGCCGATCAGGCCCTGGTCGGTCACCACCTGGGCGGCGGCGACCACGCCCACCGTGGTCGGCGCGATGATGGCCTTGAGGTCCGGATAGGCGGCGATGAGGCCACGGGCCTCCTCGGTCGACTTCACCGAATCGTCGTCGCCGTAAACGGTGGCCACCAGGTTGATATTGGGGAACTTCTCGGGGATCGCCGCCTTGGCGGCTTCGATCCAGGCATTCTGGTTGGTCGCGGTCGAGGCGGCCGAGAGAATGGCGACGTCGCCGCCCTCGGGCAGGTAATCGGCGGCCAGCTTGATGATGGTTTCCCCGATCAGGTCCACGTCGGAGGGATTGAGGTGGATTTGCCGGCCTTCGGGCGCGACGCCCGAATCGAACGACACCACCTTGATCCCGCGATCCATGGCCTTCTGCAGGACCGGCACCAGCGCGTCGGGATCGTTGGCGGAGATGGCGATGGCGTCCACCTGCTGGGCGATCAGCGAGTTGACGACTTCGATCTGCGCTTCGGCGGTGGCCGTGGTCGGGCCGGTATAGATCACTTCCACGTCGCCCAGTTCGGCGGCGGCGTCCTGCGCGCCCTTGTTGGCGGCATCGAAAAAGCCGTTGCCGAGCGATTTCACCACCAGCGCGATGCGGGTCTGCGCATAGGCCGGGGCAGCGAGCAGCACGGCGGCGGCGGCCGTCGCAGCGAGCAGTTTCCAGACTTTCATTGGTCCCTCCCTGGGGATTGATAATGGTTCACGTCAATAGGCTCAGGCCGTTCTTGCCTGCTCGGCCTGGGCGGTCGCATCCGCCACGATGAGCCGCACGCCCGCCGTTTCCAGCATCTGGCGGTCCTCGTCGCGGATACCGCTGTCGGTGACGACGGCGGCTATTCGGTCGAGCCCGCACAGGATGAGGCTCGAGCGTCCCGAAAATTTCGTGGAATCGGCCAGGACGATCAATTCGTCCGCCTGTCCGATCAGCGCCAGTTCCGACTGCACCACCATGGGGTCGGCTTCCATCAGGCCATGGGAGCTGATGCCCTGGCAGCCGATGAACATGCGCCTGGCGTGGAAATGTCCCGCCACCACCCCGCCGAAGGGCGAGAGGATGACGTTCTGCTCACGATAGACCGTGCCGCCGGGAATGACGACGGAATTGCGCGAATTGTGGATGAGGAATTCGGCGATGACGAAGGAATTGGTGAACACGCTGAGGCGCTTGCCGGTCAGGTGATGCACCATCTGATAGGTCGTCGTGCCGCCATTGATGATGATCGGCTCGCCATCGTTGCACATCTCGGCGGCGACGCGGGCGATTGCGCGTTTCTGCGCGATATTGAGCGTTTCATTGACCGAAAAGGGGCGCCCGACCAGCGGATGCTCGGCCGGCGGGGTAATGGCCTCGGCCCCGCCGCGCACCCGCCGCAGCCGCCCCTGCACATGCAGCGCCGCGATGTCCCGGCGGATCGTCGCTTCCGACGAGCCCGTCACGTCGCACAACTCCGCCACGGTCACGACGGGACGCGATTGGGCGGCAGCGATAATCACGCGGTGGCGCTCTGTTTCGTGCAAGGCAGCTTCCCCCTCAGCGCATTGCTTTCCGCATTATTCACGCAGAGTCAATCACTGACTTAGCATTTTCCGTCATAATCGCGCATGAATGACAAAACATGATTGTTTCTGATTGACAGCGTGGACCGTTCTATGGCCATGTCCGACCGACACTCGCCTGCCTTTGCCACCAGGGCGGTTCCATGCGCGCCTGAACGAGGGCGCGGATGGCGCCGCGACCGGCAGCCGCCGGCGGCGAGGCTCGCAGGCTTTCGTTTTATGGGAGGAATTCCGATGTCCACCGCGCCCAAGCGCCTCGCCAATCTGTGGGACGATGCCAAGGCGGCATCGATGAGCGAGCCCGAGCGCCTCGTCTATCGCTCCAACCTGCTCGGTTCGGACAAGCGCGTCACCAATTATGGCGGCGGCAATACCTCTGCCAAGATCTGGCAGAAGGACCCGTTGACCGGCGAGGAGGTCGAAGTCCTCTGGGTCAAGGGGTCGGGCGGCGACAATGCCTCGATCAAGCTCGACGGCTTCGCCACCCTCTACATGGACAAGCTGCGGGCCCTCAAAGGCCTTTATCGCGGGCTCGAGCACGAAGACGAGATGGTGGGCTACCTGCCCCACGCCACCTTCAACCTCAATCCCCGCGCCGCCTCCATCGATACCCCGCTCCATGCCTATGTGAACCGGCCTTACGTCGATCACATGCATCCCGACGCCATCATCGCCATCGCCGCGTCGAAGAATTCCAAGGAGCTGACCGCGCAGGTTTTCGGCGGCGCCATCGGCTGGCTGCCCTGGAAGAAGCCCGGCTTCGAGCTGGGCCTTTGGCTGGAAAAATTCTGCCTCGAAAATCCCGAGGCCAAGGGCGTGGTGCTCGAATCGCATGGCCTGTTTACCTGGGGCGACACGCCGAAGGCGTGCTACGAAACCACGCTTGGCATCATCAACCAGGCGATCGAATGGTTCGAGCAACAAACCGAGGGCAAAACCGTTTTCGGCGGACAGGCCGTCGACAGCCTTCCCGCCGACCAGCGCCGCGCCATCGCCGCCCGGCTGATGCCGAAAATCCGTGGCTTCATCTCCGAGGACAGCCACAAGCTGGGGCATTTCGACGACAGCGACGCCGTGCTCGAATTCGTCAATTCGCATGACCTGCGCCCGCTGGCGGCGCTCGGCACCTCCTGCCCCGACCATTTCCTGCGCACCAAGATCCGCCCGCTGGTCGTCGATTTCGATCCCGCCAAGCCCGACATTGACGGGGTCATTGCCGGCCTCGCCGACCAGATCGCCGCCTATCGCGCCGATTATGCCGCCTATTACGAGCGCTGCCGCCACGAGAATTCGCCCGCCATCCGCGATCCCAATGCGGTGGTCTATCTGGTGCCGGGCGTGGGCATGCTGACCTTCGCCAAGGACAAGGCCACGGCCCGCATTTCCGGTGAATTCTACGTCAACGCCATCAATGTGATGCGCGGCGCCTCCACCGTTTCCGAATATCAGGGCCTGCCCGAGCAGGAAGCCTTCGACATCGAATATTGGCTGCTCGAAGAAGCCAAGTTGCAGCGCATGCCCAAGCCGAAATCCCTGGCCGGCAAGATCGCTTTGGTTACCGGCGGCGCCGGCGGCATCGGCAAGGCCACCGCCATTCGCCTCTTGCGCGAGGGGGCCTGCGTCGTCCTCGCGGACATCGACCAGGCCGCGCTCGACAATGCCACCGGGGAGCTTTCCGGGGTCTTCGGCAAGGATGTCGTGCGCCCGGTCAACATCAACGTTACCAGCGAAGAGCAGGTCATCGCGGGCTTTGCCCATGCGGTGGTCGAATTCGGCGGGCTCGACATTCTCGTTTCCAATGCGGGCCTGGCTTCATCCGCCCCCGTCGAAGACACGACGCTCGACCTCTGGAACAAGAACATGGACATCCTGTCCACCGGCTATTTCCTGGTGTCCCGTGAAGCCTTCAAGCTGTTCCGGGCCCAGAAGATCGGCGGCAATGTCGTCTTCGTCGCCTCCAAGAACGGCCTGGCCGCTTCGCCCAATGCCGCCGCCTATTGCACCGCAAAGGCCGCCGAAATCCACCTGGCCCGCTGCCTTGCCCTCGAAGGGGCCGAGGCCCAGATCCGCGTCAATGTCGTCAATCCCGACGCGGTGCTGCGCGGCTCCAAGATTTGGGCGGGCGAATGGCTCGAGCAGCGCGCCTCGACCTACAAGACCGACAAGGAGGGCCTGGAGGACATGTATCGCCAGCGCTCCATGCTCAAGCGCTCGGTCTTTCCCGAGGACATCGCCGAGGCCATCTACTTCTTCGCCTCGGAGGCCTCGGCCAAGTCCACCGGCAACATCATCAACGTCGACGCCGGCAACGCCCAGTCGTTCCCGCGGTAAGAAGAAAGGGAAGAAAGCACCCCACCCGTCACCCGAAAGGGGAGAGGGAGCGCCGCGGACAGGGAGGCGTCGAGCCTGCCTTCTCCCCTTGCGGGAGAAGGTGCCCGAAGGGCGGATGAGGGGGTTTTCTTCGGGAGAGAACACAATGACCGACACCATCATCGACCCATCCATCGTCGAGGCCGAAAATGCCCGGCGCGCCGCCGACCTGCATGTCGATTACGACACGCTGGGCGAGCGCCTCGACCGGCGCGGCATCGCCATCGACGCCATCAAGGCCAAGGTCGCCAAGTTCTCAATTGCCGTGCCTTCCTGGGGCGTGGGCACCGGCGGCACCCGCTTTGCCCGCTTCCCCGGCAAGGGCGAGCCGCGCGACATCTTCGACAAGATCGAGGATTGCGCCGTCATCGCGCAACTGACCCAGGCGACGCGCACCGTGTCGCTGCATATTCCGTGGGACAAGGCCGATCCGAACCGCCTCAAGCAGGCGGCCAGCCGCTTCAATCTCGGCTTCGACGCCATGAATTCCAACACCTTTGCCGATGCCAGGGGCCAGGTACAGTCCTACAAGTTCGGTTCGCTCTCGGCCGCCGACAAGGCGACCCGCGACCAGGCCATCGCGCATAATCTCGAATGTATCGAGATCGGCAAGGTCATCGGCTCGAAGGCCCTGACCGTGTGGATCGGCGATGGCTCCAATTTCCCCGGCCAGACCAATTTCACCACCCAGTTCGAGCATTATCTGGACTCGATGAAGGCCATCTATGCCGCCCTGCCCGACGATTGGCGGGTCTATACCGAGCACAAGATGTACGAGCCGGCCTTCTATTCGACCGTGGTGCAGGATTGGGGCACCAATTACCTCATCGCCAGGGAATTGGGCGAGAAGGCCTTCTGCCTGGTCGATCTCGGCCACCACGCCCCCAACGTCAATATCGAAATGATCGTGGCGCGCCTGGCCCAGTTCGGCAAATTGGGCGGCTTCCATTTCAACGACAGCAAATATGGCGACGACGATCTCGATGCCGGCGCCATCGATCCGTTCCGCCTGTTCCTCGTCTTCAACGAGTTGGTGGACGCCGAGGAGCGCTATGCCGATTTCGCGCCGGCGCACATGCTCGACCAGTCGCACAACGTTACCGATCCGATCGAATCGCTGATGCTTTCGGCCGCCGATGTGCAGCGTGCCTATGCCCAGGCGCTGCTGGTTGACCGCCAGGCGCTTTCGGGGGCGCAGAATGATAACGATGCGTTAGCTGCGACGCTGCAATTGCGAAACGCTTTCCGCACCGATGTCGAGCCGATCCTGGCCATGGCCCGGCTCGAGCAGGGCGGCGCCATCGATCCGCTTTCGGCCTATCGCGCCGCCGGCTACCGCGCCAAGGTGGCGCAGGTCCGCCCCGAGATCGCGGCCGGTTCGAGCGGCATCGTCTGAGGTTTCCGAAGCTCCTCCCCGCTGAGGAAAGCGAAGGCCCGGCAATGACTTGCCGGGCCTTTTGTCATTTCCTGCCGGTCATTTCATGGTCGGAAACTGGAATTCGGCGCCCTCCTTGATGCCGCTCGGCCAGCGGGTGGTGACGGTCTTTACCCGGGTCCAGAACTGCATGGAATCGGTGCCGTACTGATTGAGGTCGCCAAAGGCGCTGGCCTTCCAGCCGCCAAAGCTGTGATAGGCCACCGGCACCGGCACCGGCACATTGACCCCAACCATCCCGACCTGCACCCGCGAGGCGAAATCGCGCGCCGCATCGCCGTCGCGCGTGAAGATGGCGACGCCGTTGCCGTATGGATTTTTCGTTGGCAATTCAAGGGCCTCTTCGTAATTGCGCGCCCGTACCACACTCAGCACCGGGCCAAAGATTTCTTCCTTGTAGATGTCCATGTCGGTGGTCACATGGTCGAAGAGGCATGGCCCGACGAAGAAGCCGTTCTCATAGCCCTGCAACGAGAAATCGCGGCCATCGACCACCAGCTTGGCGCCCTGCTCGACCCCCTTGTCCACCAGGCCCAGAACCCGCTGCTTGGCGGCGGCGGTGACCAGCGGCCCCATTTCCGAGGCGCGGTCGGTATAGGGCCCGACCTTGAGCTTTTCGATGCGCGGCAGCAGCGCTTCGATGATCCGGTCCGCGGTCGCATCGCCCACCGGCACGGCGACGGACACGGCCATGCAGCGCTCGCCGGCGGCGCCATATCCCGAGCCCATCAGCGCATCGGCGGCCTTTTCCATGTCCGCATCGGGCATGATAATCATGTGGTTCTTGGCCCCGCCAAAGGCCTGGACGCGCTTTCCGTGCGCCGCGGCATTGGCATAGACATAGCGGGCAATCGGGGTCGAGCCGACGAAACTGACCGCGCCGATGGCCTCGTGCTGCAGGATGCCATCCACCGTTTCCTTGCCACCCTGCACCACGTTGAGCACGCCCTTGGGCAATCCCGCCTCGATGGCCAGTTCGGCCAGCCGCACCGGCACGGAAGGATCGCGTTCGGACGGCTTCAAAATGAAGGCATTGCCCGAGGCAATGGCCGGCGACAGCATCCAGAGCGGGATCATGGCCGGAAAATTGAACGGCGTGATGCCGGCGCCGATGCCGATCGGCTGGCGCAGCGAATACATGTCGATGGCCGGCCCGGCGCCTTCGGTAAAGGCTCCCTTGAGCAGGTGCGGCGCCCCGGCAACAAATTCAGCCACTTCCAGCCCGCGCAGCACGTCACCCTTGGCATCGTCGAAGGTCTTGCCGTGCTCGGAACTCAGCAATTCCGCCAATTCGTCCATATGCTGGTTGAGCAAGGCCACGTAATTGAAGAAAACCCGCGCCCGGCGCTGCGGGTTGACGGCGGCCCATTTGGGCTGTGCGGCGGCGGCGGATGCGACCGCCGCTTCCAGGTCGGCCGGGGTGGCCAGCGCCACGCGCGCCTGCACCTCGCCGGTTGCCGGGTTGAACACGTCCTGGAACTGCGTGCTGGTGCCGGTGGTTTCGACACCGTCGATGAAATGGCCGATCGTGCGCATGGCAATCCTCCTTGGTCTGGAGGCGTTCTTGCACTATGATTTAAGCACATCAACGCGATAAATCTCGCATCTGTTGTGCAGAAAATATAGCTCATGAACTGGGATGACGTCCGTATATTCCTGGCGATTGCCCGCAGCGGCCAGCTTCTGGGGGCGGCGAAATCGCTTGGGCTCAACCACGCCACGGTGGCCAGGCGCCTGGGTGCGCTCGAAGCCGCTTTGGGCAGCACCCTGGTGCGGCGCAAGACCAATGGCATCGAATTGACGGCGCAGGGCGAACATTTCCTGAGCTTCGCCGAAACCATGGAAAGCGCCAGCCTGGCGGCGGCCGAGGCGGCGGGTGCCGACAGCGCCGTCGAAGGCATTGTCCGCATCGGCGCACCGGACGGGTTCGGGGTCGCCTTCCTCGCGCCGCGCCTGGGCGAATTGACCGACAGGCATCCCGGCCTGCGCGTTGAACTGGTTCCCGTCCCCCGTGCCTTCTCGCTCTCCCGGCGCGAGGCCGATATTGCCGTGACGCTGGAGCGTCCGCGCGAAGGCAGGCTGGTGGCGCGCAAGCTCACCGATTATCGCCTGGGTCTTTATGCATCGCCGGCCTATCTGGCGCGCCATGGCACGCCGCAGGTAGCGGACGATCTCGCCCGCCACCGCCTTGTGGGCTATGTCGAGGACCTGCTCTATACCGCCACGCTCGATTACACCGCCGAATTCCTGAAGGACTGGCGCTCCACCCTTGCCGTCTCCTCGGCCATGGGGCAGACCGAGGCGGTGCGCGCCGGGGCCGGCATCGGTATCCTGCATACCTTCATGGCCGGGCGGGATAGCGGCCTCGTACCGGTGCTCCCGGCCCAGACATTGAGCCGCAGCTACTGGACCGTGGTGCATGAAGACCTGCGCGCCATCCGCCGTGTAGTGCTGGTCGCCGATTTTCTGGCTGAGATCGTCAGCCGCGATAAAGCGATGTTCTGAGCGGCAAATCTAGTCCTGCTCCGCCCGAAGCGGCTTGCTGGCCTCCAATATCCAGTCGCGGAACGCCCTGATCTTGGGCGCGTTGCGGCGGCTTTCGGAATAGACGAGATAATAGCCCCGCCCCACCGATGCGAGCAGCGGAAAAGGCCGGAGCAGCCTGCCGGATGCGATTTCGTCGCGGAAGAAAGCCGGCGTCAGCATGGCCACGCCCCGTCCCGCCATGGCCGCCGTGCCCAGGAGGCTTTGCAGCCCCATCATGGTCACCGGTCGACCTTCAACTGAATAGCCGGGCACGGCCGCGGCGGCGAACCAGTGGTCCAGCCATTCGTCCTCGGGGTCGAGAATGGGCAATTTCAGCAGGTCTTCCGGCTTTTTGACGCCCCCGATACTCGCGGCCAGGGACGGACTGAGCAGCGGTGTAAAATCAGCCTTCACCAACAGGTGGGAAACAAATCCCTCACCCTGCGGCCCCGGCAGCATCCGGATACCGATATCGAACTGGCCATGCGTCAGGTCGGCCAGTTCGCTGCCACTGTCGAGACGTACGGCAATTTCCGGATGGGTAACCTGGAACAAGCCCAGATTCGGCGCCAGCCACTGGCTTGAAAATGTCGGGACGGCGGTGATCGACAGCAGGTTATCGACCTTGCCACGCATATCGGCAAAGGCGCTACGCATCATTTCGAAGGCCTGAGCCACCTGCGGCGCGAGTCGCGCGCCGGTTTCGCTGAGCACAATCTGCCGTGGCTTGCGCAGGAAAAGTGGCGTGCCGACCCGCTCCTCGAGAATCCTGATCTGGTAGCTCACCGCCGCCTGCGTCATGCCCAGTTCGGTGGCGGCACGGGTAAAGCTCAAATGCCGCGCCACCGCCTCGAAGGCCCGTATGGCAGTCAATGGTGGCAGGCTCATGGATAAAATCTCCTTATGCAGACCATCCGAGCTTTAGTTGGAAATTGCCGCATTGGACAGTCATTTTATCGGCACTTCCCGCCTTGGAGGCCAATCCCTGTCCGGTTGGCATGTCTCGAATGATCGCACTTACACATAAGCTGACCTTTCACGCCAACCTGCCGATCCGGCATTGGGTACCGCGCCTTTTGATCCACAGGAAGCGGCGGCGGGCCATGCTCGATCTGATGCATGGCAATGCCCACCTGCTGCGCGATATCGGCCTTGGCGAAGCCAGCCTGCCCCCGCGGCGGCCATAGGGCTTGCCAGTTGTCGGCAAAGGCCGCACAAATCGCGCATGTCCAGGACCACGCCCGCTACCCTGGCCCTCGAAAGGGCCGGCATATCGTTCAGCCTCGCCCATTACCACTACGCCCCCCAGGCCGAGCGGGTGGGCCTACAAGCTGCCCAGGCCATGGGCGTCGCCCCGGGCGAAGTGTTCAAGACGCTGATGGCCGAACTCGACGGCAAGCCGGTCTGCGCCATCGTGCCCTCGGACGAGGAAGTGAACATGAAGAAGCTGGCAGCCGCTTTGGGGGGCAAGTCGGCGCATATGATGAAGCCGGCTGACGCGGAGCGCCTGACCGGCTACAAGGTGGGCGGCATCAGCCCGCTCGGCCAGCGCCGGCCAGCCCCCACGGCACTCGACGAACTCGCCCAGCTCTACGCGGAAATCTACCTCAATGGCGGGCAGCGCGGCCTGCAGATCCGCATCCGTCCACAGGACCTGGTAACGGCGCTGGGCTGCGTGGTCGCCGACCTCACCCGCTGATTCCGAAGCCGGAGGCCTCGAAACGACAAAAGGCGCCCTCGCGGACGCCTTCATCATCTGGACCGTTCTGGCCGGTCCTGGCCGCTGGCTGGCGCTTAGACGCCGTAGGTGCCGCGGGCAATGGCCTTGATGTCGGCCCTGGTAATGCCCAGGTCGTTGAGCTGACGGGCATCGAGGGCGCTCAGCTCGCGCATGGTGCGCTGATACTGGGCAAACTGGGCGATCTTCTTGGCAATGTTCATTTCGGTTCCCCTTCACTTGATGACCCTTATCTATAGCGATCAGGTCGTGTTTAGTAGAGGGAGTCTGCGCACAGCACTTATGCGCTGTATGCACATGAAAGCGGCAGCATGCCCACGAAGCGTTCAGTAATGGGACAAAAGGCGTCCACGCTTCGGAGCGGCTCGCTCATTGCCGGGCATTGGCGCGATTTTCGCGCATGATGCGCCGGTCCTCGCGCAGCTCGAACCACATGGCGTTGAGAATGCCGAAAGCGCAGGCGAGGCCCAGGCCCAGGATCCAGGAAAAATACCACATGGCGCGCTCCTAATAGGCGTTGGGGTTCTTGCCCAGGCTCTCGGTGGAGACGGTGCCGCGCATGACGCGGAATACCCAGCCGGTATAGAGTACGATGATGGGCAGGAAGAAGCCGGCCACCAGCAACATGATGAAAAGGGTCATGGGGCTCGATGTGGCATCCCACAATGTCAGTCCGGCATTGGGCATGCTCGAAGAGGGCAGCAGAAACGGGAACAGCGACAGGCCCGCCGTCGAGACGATACCGAAGATCCCGGCGCTGCTGGCCAGCAGGGCCGGAAGCCGGCGCCGCGCCCAGAGCGCCAGCACCGCCAGCGCCATGCCCGCCATGCCGATGGCCGGGCCGGCCATCATCCATGGATAGAGCCGGTAATTGCCCAGCCAGCCGCCCCGCACCAGTTCGACGCTCTTGGCCAGGGGATTGGTCGGGGCGTGCGGGTCGAGGCTGCTGGTGATGACATGGCCGTCCATGAAGCCAACCCAGACCCCGCCCAGGCCGAACAGCAAAATGGTGGCCAGCCCCGCCCAGATGCCGTAGCGCCGGGCCCGCTCGGCCAGGATGCCCTCGGTGCGGCCGGCAATGACGGCGGCACCCTGGGTGACGATCATGCCCAGGCTCACCAGCCCGGCCAGCAGGGCGAAGGGCATGAGGAGCTGGAAGAAATTACCGGTATAGAAAATCCGCATGCTGGCATCGAGGTGGAATGGCGCGCCGAGCAATACATTGCCCATGGCCACGCCCATGATGAGGGCTGGCACCATGCCGCCCACGAACAGCACCCAGTCCCAGGTCGTGCGCCAGCGCGCATCCTCGATCTTGCCGCGAAACTTGAAACCGGCCGGCCGCAGGATCAGCGCCAGCAGGATGACGATCATGGCCAGATAGAAGCCGGAAAAGCTCACCGCATAGAGCGGGGGAAAGGCAGCGAAGATCGAACCGCCGCCCACGACCAACCAGACCTGATTGCCCTCCCAGGTGGGGCCCACCAGGTTGATGAGCACGCGACGCTCTTCGTCCGTGCGGGCGGCGAAGGGAAGCAGGGCCCCCACTCCCAGGTCGCGCCCGCCCATGATGGCGAAGCCGATCAGCAGCAGGCCAAGCAGCAGCCACCAGATCAGCCGCAGCGTTTCATAATCGAGTGGAATGGTGCTCACGATCCCATCTCCTTGGTTGCGGCATTGGCCGGCAGGGCGGCAATGACGAAATCCTCGTCGTCCTCGCCACCGGGCAGCAGCTTGTCCTTGGGTCCGGCCCGCACGATGCGCCGCATCAATATGACCATGACCACGAAAAGGATCGAATAGAGCGTGGTGAAAAAGCCCAGCGAGATCACCAGGTCCGACACTTTCAACCCGGAAGCGGCATAGAAGGTGGGCAGGACCCCTTCCACCACCCAGGGCTGGCGGCCGAATTCGGCGATGAACCAGCCGCTTTCGATGGCGACCCAGGGCAGCGGCAGCATGCAGACGCTGAACCAGAGCAGCCCCTTGTTGGTGTCGATCCATCCCCGCGAGGCCCGATAGAACCACAGCCCGAAAAAGGCGATGAAATAGAAGCCTAGCCCCATCATGATGCGGAAGGTCCAGAACAGGGGCCAGACGCTGGGCACGGTGTCCTGCGCCGCGCTGGCAATCTGCTCGTCCGTGGCGTTCTGTACGTCATCGCGGTATTTCTTGAGCAGCAAGCCATAGCCCAGATCGGCCCAATGATCCCCGAACGTGGCACGGGCCTCGGGCGTATCGCTGCCGCCGCGAATATCCTGCAACGCGCCGTAGGCGATCATGCCCGAGCGGATGCGGGTTTGGGCATGTTCCACCAGTTCGGAGATGCCGGGCAATTGCTTGTCGAAGGAGCGCGTGGTGATGAGCCCGCCGACCCAGGGAATCGAGATCGAAAAGGCGGGCTCGCCATCGGCGCCGGGAATGGCCAGCAATGTCCAGGGCGCCGGGGCCGGCTCGGTATGGTAGGCCGCCTCCATGGCGGCGATCTTCATCTTCTGGTGTTCGGTCGCCACATAGCCGCTCTCGTCGCCCAGCACCACGACCGAAAGGGCCGAGGCCAGGCCGAAACTGGCCGCCACCACCAGCGAGCGCCTGGCCAGCTCCACATGCTTGCCGCGCGCCAGGTAGAGCGCCGAAATCGCCAGGATGAACACCGCCCCGCACAGATAGCCGGCGCTGACCGTATGGACGAATTTGGCCTGGGCCACCGGGTTGAAGATCACCGCCATGAAATCGGTGACCTCCATGCGCATCGTGTCGGGGTTGAAGGTCGCGCCCACCGGGTTCTGCATCCAGCCATTGGCGATGAGAATCCAGAGCGCGGAGAAATTGGCGCCCAGCGCCACCAGCCAGGTCACGGCCAGATGCCCGAGCTTGCTCAACCGCTCCCAGCCGAAAAAGAACAGGCCGATAAAGCTGGCTTCGAGGAAGAAGGCCATCAGCCCTTCGATGGCCAGCGGCGCGCCGAACACGTCGCCCACATAATGGCTGTAATAGCTCCAGTTCATGCCGAACTGGAATTCCATGACGATGCCGGTGGCCACGCCCATGGCGAAATTGACGCCGAACAGCGTGCCCCAGAACAGCGTCGCCTTGCGCCAGATTTCGCGCCCGGTCATCACATAGACGCTTTCCATGATGGCCATCAGCAGGCTGAGGCCCAGGGTCAGCGGCACGAAGATGAAATGGTACATCGCGGTAATGGCGAATTGCCAGCGCGACAAATCCACGACAAGCATGTCGGTCATGGCATTATCTGCCTTTGCTTTTGCAGCGGCGGGCCGCGCCGCCCATGGGACCCATTCTGGTGTGGCGCGTCGTCGCGCGCCTTGATCCAGATCAAGACGTTCCACCTTCGCCTTGCTAGGGTATGTGTCAACTCACACCCTTTCACATCGGGCGCAGGCGTTCCATCGTGACTTCTCCCATTCCTGCGGACGGCAAGGCTCTCAACGCGCTGCGCGGCAGGGGCGGCATGGCCCTGTGGCTCGCCATCGGCGCGCCGCTCTGCGCGGGGGGACTTCTGGTCTGGCAGGCCTGGGCGCTGGCCGAGGTGCTGGGCCGGGCCGTCGAAGGCGGCGCGCCGGCATCCCTGCTCCTGCCCGGCATCGGCCTCGTCGCCGCGCTGCTCGTCACGCGCGCGCTCCTGGGGGCGCTGGGCGAACAGGCCGGCGTGGTGGCGGCCGAGGCGATCAAGCGGCAATTGCGCCAAGCACTGTTTGCCCGGCAATTGGCCGGCTCGCCGCGCCAGGCCGATGCAGCCGCGTCAGGCCACGTCGCGGCTGCCATCGTCGATCAGGTCGAGGCGCTGGACGGTTATTTCGCCCGCTACCTGCCCGCATCGCTGCAAGCCGGCCTGCTGCCGCTGGTTTTCGGGGCCATCATCCTGCCGCTCGATTGGGTGGCGGGCCTGCTGTTCCTGGTTTCCGCGCCGCTCATTCCTATCTTCATGGCGTTGGTGGGTTGGGGGGCGCAAGCGGCCACCGATCGGCAAGCCAAGGCGCTCAGCCACCTCTCGGGGCGGTTTTCCGACCGTTTGCAGGGCCTGCTCACCCTCAAGCTGTTCGGCCGCGCCGAGGCGGAGATCGCCGGCATCGTCACCGCCAGCGAAGCCTTGCGGCGCCGCACGCTTAAGGTCCTGCGCATCGCCTTCCTCTCCTCGGCGGTGCTCGAATTGTTCGCCGCGCTCGGCGTGGCGGGAGTGGCGCTCTATGTGGGCCTGACCTTCATCGATTTCCTGCACCTGCGCGCCAGTCCCCTCAGCTTCCAGACCGGCCTTTTCCTCCTGCTCATGGCGCCGGAAGTCTATAATCCCCTGCGCCTGCTCGCCGCCCATTATCACGACAAGGCCGCCGCCCGGGCGGGCCTGAACGAAATCGTCGCGCAATTGGGCGCCCTGGCGCTGGATGTACCGGCATTGGCCGATTGGACGCCTTTGCCGGGGGCAGCCATCGCCGTGGAACTGGACGCCCTCACCCTGCGCACGCCCGATCGCCTGCGCACCGTTCTTGACCGGGTATCGCTGAACGTTCCCACCGGGCAGCACGTCGCCCTGCTCGGCCCCAGCGGCGCGGGCAAATCCACCCTGCTCGAAGCACTGGCCGGTCTGCGCGCCTATGGCGGCACGGTGCGGCTCGATGGATTGAAGCTGGCCGAATGGGATGCGGCAAGCCTGCGCGGCCGTACATTCCTTCTCACCCAGAAACCCCGGATCATCCATGCCAGCCTGGCCGACAACATCGCCCTGGGCCGGCCCGATGCGACACGCGCCGACATCGAGGCGGCTGCCGAGCGGGCCCGCGTGGCCGGCTTCGCCGCGGCCCTGTCCGAGGGACTCGACACCATTGTCGGGGAGAACGGCCAGGGCCTGTCCGGCGGCCAGGCGCAGCGCGTGGCCCTGGCCCGGCTCTATCTGCGCGATGCCGGCCTCATCCTGCTCGATGAACCCACGGCCCATCTCGATGCCAGCCTCGAGGCCGAAATCATGGCGGCGCTCGTCGCCTATGCCCATGGCCGCACGCTGATCGTGGCCACTCATTCCCAGGCCGTGGCCGCCCATATGGACAAGGCCTGGCGCATTGCCGGCGACACGCTGCTGGCAACGCCCCTCGTCGCGCAACGGAAGGATAGCGCATGAAGGCACTTTTATCCTTCGCGCCGCTCTATCTGCGCCATGCCCGAGCCATGACCCTGGCCCTGGTGCTTTCATTGGTGACCCTGCTTGCCGGGATCGGCCTCCTGGGCACGTCGGGCTGGTTCATCACCGCCACCGCGCTCACCACGGCCGGCCTTGCCTTCAACCTCTTCGTACCCTCGGCCCTGGTCCGGGGCTTTTCCTTCATCCGCATCCTGGCGCGCTATGGCGAGCGGCTGGTGGGACACAATGCAACGCTGAAACTGCTTTCGGATTTGCGCGGCTGGCTGTTCGGCGCGCTGTTCCCGCGCCTGCCGCTCTCCAGCCGCGTCCTGCGCAATGGTGATCTGGTCAGCCGCCTCACCAGCGATGTCGACGCGCTCGACACCGCCTTCCTTGTGGCCATCGGCCCCTGGAGTGCGGCCCTGGCCATTGGCGGCGGCATGACGCTGGTTCTGGTCCTGTTATTGCCGGCTGCGGCGCCGCTCTATGGTATCGCCGCCGCGTTTGCGGCCCTCGTCGTTCCTCTGGGCATGATGGCCCTGGGCCGCCATATCGGCCACGCCAGCGTCGAAGCCGGCGCCAATCTGCGTCTTTCGGTGCTCGACGGGGTGCAGGGCCATGCCGATCTCACGCTGCTGGGCGCCCTGGGCACGGCACAGGCCCGGTTCAACATGGATGCCGCCCTTTTGGCGCGCCTGCGCACGCGCCTTGCCACCATGGCGACATTGGGCGGGGTCGCCGTGCAGCTTCTCGCCGCGATGGCCCTGGTCGGCACGCTCTGGGCAGGGCTCGTGGCCCTCGATACCGGTGCGCTCGATGCGCCGGTCATGGTGGGGCTGCTCCTGGCGGTGCTGGGCAGTTTCGAGGCCAATGGCCTTATCGTGCGCAGCGTCGGCAAGGCCATAGCCGCCATGGCCGCTGCCGAGCGGTTGCGGGCCCTGGCCGATATCAGCCCGCCCATTGCCGACCCGGCCCAGCCCCAAAGCCTGCCGGCCAATGGCGACATCGTGCTTGCGGGCGTGCATTTTTCCTATGACGGGCGCATTCCGGTGCTGGCTGATCTGAACCTCAGGGTCGCGCCGGGCGAGCGGGTCGCCATTACGGGTCCGAGCGGCGGTGGCAAGTCCACGCTATTGCGCCTGCTGTTGCGGCTGGCCGATCCGCAGGCGGGCGCAATCGGCTTCGGAGGCGTGCCGCTAGCCGCCGCCAGCCAGGACGCGGTGCATGCGCGCTTCGCCCTGCTCAGCCAGGACAGCCCGGTCTTTATCGACACCATCCGCAACAACCTGCTCATCGGCCGTGCCGATGCGGATGAACCCGCCTTGTGGGCCGCGCTGGCCCAGGCACAGGTGGATGACGTGGTGCGCGCTCTGCCCCAGGGCCTCGAAACCGTCGTGGGGGAAGCCGGACGCACCCTTTCGGTGGGACAGGCCCGGCGGCTATGCCTGGCTCGCGCCCTGCTCTCGCAGGCCCCGGCCATCCTGCTCGACGAGCCTACCGATGCGCTGGACCGGGCCACCGAGGAAGCCTTCTTCGCGACCCTTTCGAGCGCTACGCGAGGCCGCACCATCATCATGGCGACCCACGCCGCCCTGCCCCCCGGCACGGTGGACCGCAACCTCATCCTGCAGAATGGGCGATTGCTGCCCGCCCCTTAAGCCGTATCGTCTAGCCGCAGCGCAAACGCAGCCGCGCCAGGTCGGGCACGCTGACATGCCGCTTTTCGATGCCGATCACGCCATCGGCCCGGAAGCGGCTGATCTGGCGGCTGACCGTTTCGATGGTCAGGCCGAGGAAGTCGGCAATATCGCCGCGGCTGAGCGGCAGGTCGAAGCGAGCACCGGGCGCCTTGTCGGTCGGGCCGGCATGGCTCGCCGCGAGATAGAGGAAGCTCGCCACTTTCTCGGCGGCGCTCTTGCGCCCCAGCGTCACCATCCAGTCCCGCGCCTCGTCCAGTTCGCGCAAGGCCTGCAACATCACCCGCCGCTCCAGCGCCGCGCTTTCGTTCATCAGGGCTTCCAGCGTCTGGCGGGGAAAGATGCACAATTCGACGTCGCTGGCGGCGCTCACGCTTACCCGGCTCTCGCTGGCAAAGGGCCGTCCCACCAGATCGGGCGCGAATTGCAGCCCCACGATCTGCTGGCGGCCGTCCTCGAGCACCTTGGTGAGCTTGACCACGCCGCGCACCAAGCTGGCATAGCTGCCGATGGGCATGGCGTCGGCCATCAATTCCTCACCGGCCGCGCGGCGTACGTGCCGCGCCTCGCGCGCCAGGAGCGCGAATTGCTTCGGCCCCAGGACACCGCAAAGGCCCTGCTGCCGCGCCGGACAATTCCGGCACGATCCGGGCTGGCCCGAAACCTGATCCGTCTTGCGAACTGCCTGCATCTTCACGATCCTCGACAGCACCGAGATAGGCCCTCCCTGCCACGGGGATAATCGGGTCGATTGTCGCTGTGCCAACGCGCCGCACTTGCATCGGGACGCCCGCCGCCTTCATTGCGCCCCCTCTTGACCTTACCACAATGGGAACCTTTATATATTCGTGGACGAGGTGAAAATCATGACTGAACACGTCCATATCCATGCCGCCGGAAAGCCCCTCACCCTCGATATTTCGGGGATGAGTTGCGCCTCCTGCGTGTCCCGCGTCGAAAAGGCGCTGCTCAAGGTTCCCGGCGTCGAGAGCGCATCGGTGAACCTGGCAACGGAGCGCGCCACGATCACCCTGGCCGATGAAGGCCCGGTGGCGCCGCTGCTCCAGGCGGTCCAGAAGGCCGGTTACACGGCCCAGCCGCACCACGAGCACGCTCACCATGCGCCGTCCGGCCATCACCATCACGACGAGGACGCGGCCCTGCTCAAGCGCGACGTCTGGCGCGCCGCCATTCCGACCCTGCCGCTTTTCGTGCTCGAAATGGGCGGCCATCTCTATCCGCCCTTCCATATGACGCTGATGGCCGCCGTGCCGGCCAGCCTGCTTTATGGCGCCTATTTCCTGCTTGCGAGCTTCGTGCTCTTCGTGCCCGGCTGGCGCTTCTTCAAGATCGGCGTGCCGGCCTTGCTGCGCGGCGCGCCGGAGATGAATTCGCTCGTCGCCCTGGGCGCCGGCGCCGCCTGGGCTTATTCGAGCCTGGTGACCTTCGCGCCGCATCTCCTGCCCGAAGAGACACGCAACGTCTATTTCGAGGCCGCCGCCGTCATCGTCACGCTCATCCTGGTGGGCCGCTGGCTTGAAGCCAGGGCCAAGGGCCGCACCGGCGCCGCCATCCAGCGCCTGGTCGAGCAGCAGGCCAAATCCGCCCGCGTCGAGCGCGACGGTGCCGTGATCGAGTTGGACAGCACCGAGGTGCGGGCCGGCGATATCGTCGTGGTCCGGCCCGGCGAAAAGATCGCCGTGGACGGCGAGGTCGTCGAGGGAACGAGCCATGTCGATGAATCGATGATCTCGGGCGAGCCGTTGCCGGTGGCCAAGGGCATCGGCTCCGAAGTAGTGGGCGGTACGCTCAACACGTCGGGCAGCTTCCGCTTCCGCGCCACCAAGGTGGGCGGCGATACCATGCTGGCCCATATCATCCGCATGGTCGAGGAAGCCCAGGCCGGCAAACTGCCCATCCAGCAAGTGGTGGACCGGATCACCGCCTGGTTCGTTCCGGCGGTCATCGCCCTGGCCCTCCTGACCTTCGCGGCCTGGATGGTCTGGGGACCCGAACCGAAACTGACCTATGGGCTGGTCAATGCCGTGGCCGTGCTCATCATCGCCTGTCCCTGTGCCATGGGGCTGGCCACGCCGACCTCCATCATGGTGGGCACCGGGCGCGCGGCTGAACTGGGCGTCCTCTTCCGCAGGAGCGAAGCGTTGCAGCAATTGCGCGATGCCAGGATCGTCGCCTTCGACAAGACCGGCACCCTGACCGAGGGCAAGCCCGTGCTGACCGACCTCGTTCCCGCCGATGGCTTTAGCGAAAACGAGGTCCTGGCTCTGGCGGCGGCGCTCGAAGCGCGCTCCGAGCATCCCATCGGCGCGGCCATCGTCGATGCCGCCACCACGGCGGGGCTCGCCCTGCCCGAGATCGGCGCCTTCGAGTCCGATCCCGGCCATGGCATCGCCGGCATGGTGGGCGGCCGCAGCGTCAGGATCGGTTCGGCCAGGCATCTGGCGGGCCTCGATCTTTCCGGCTTCGACGCCGCCGTCGCCCGCCTCGCGGAGCAAAGCAAGACGCCGGTTTTCGTCGCCGTGGACAATCGCCCGGCCGCCGCCGTCGTCGTGGCCGACAAGGCCCGCTCCACCAGCAGGGCCGTCATCGCCGCCCTGCACCGCCAGGGGCTCAAGACGGCGATGATTTCGGGCGATAATCGGCGCACCGCCGAAGCCATCGCCCGGGAATTGGGCATCGACGCGGTCGAAGCCGAAGTGCTGCCCGCCGACAAGGCCAGGGCAATCAAGGCCCTGCGCACGCAGCATGGCGCAATCGCCTATGTCGGCGACGGCATCAACGACGCGCCGGCCCTGGCCGAGGCCGATATCGGCATTGCCGTGGGCAGCGGCACCGACGCGGCCATCGAAAGCGCCGACGTGGTGCTGCTCGGGGGCGACCTCAAAGGCGTGCTCGACGCCTTCCGGCTCAGCCGGGCCACGCTGCGGAACATCTGGGAAAACCTGTTCTGGGCCTTCGGCTACAATGTCATCCTGATCCCGGTGGCCGCCGGAATCCTCTATCCCGCCTTCGGCCTGCTGCTTTCGCCCATGCTGGGGGCCGGCGCCATGGCGCTGTCCAGCGTGCTGGTGGTGAGCAATGCGCAAAGGCTGCGCCTGGTGAAAGGAGCGCAATTGTGAATATCGGACAAGCCGCCGAGCAATCAGGCGTCTCGGCCAAGATGATCCGCTATTACGAGCAGATCGGCCTCATCGACCCGCCGGGACGCACCGAAAGCAATTACCGTGTCTATGGCAGCGACGAGGTGCATGTGCTGCGCTTCATCAAGCGTGCCCGCACGCTGGGATTTTCGGTGGAAGAAACCGCGCTGCTCCTGGGCCTGTGGCAGGACAAGTCGCGCTCCAGCGCCGAGGTCCGCGACATTGCCAAAGGCCATATCGGCGCGCTCGAAGCCAAGATCGCCGACCTCGAGGGCATGGTGAAGACCCTCAGGCACCTGGTCCATTGCTGCCACGGCGACAGCCGCCCCGATTGCCCCATTCTCGACGACCTCGCCGGCATCCCGGCCCAGAAAGGACATTAACCCATGACCGAGAAAACCACCCTCATCGTCAACGACATGACATGCAATCATTGCGTGGGCACGGTGCGGAACGCCCTCGAAACGGCCCTGCCCGGCGCCCAGGTGGAGATCGACCTGGCCAGCCACAAGGTCAGCTTCACCGGCGACCGCGCCAGGGCCGAAACCGCCATCCGCGATGCCGGCTATACCCCTGAAGCGGTTTAGGCGAACTATCGGCTCCACCAACGAAAAAGGGGACGTCCGACCGGGTGCCCCCTTCCTCATCTTCTGTCCGCGCAATCAGAACGGGCTGTTCTCGTCCAGGAACTCGCCGGCATTGTCCTTGGTGATGAGCGTCGATTCCAGGATATAGCGGCCGGCGACCGGCGCATGGCCGGTATAATGGGCGGTGGTCAGCTCGATGGCCGTGGCGATCATGGCCGGGTTGTAGCTGACATCGACCGGCACCAGCGTGTCGCCATCGGCCACGCGCTGGATCATCTGCTGCATGCCGGCGCCGCCGACGATGAACATCTCACCGTCGCGCCCGGCCTGCTTGATGGCCTCGATGGCGCCCACGGCGGTGTCGTCATCCTGCGCCCACACGCCCTTGATGTCGGGGAAGCGGGTCAGGAAGTCCTGCATCACCTTGAAGCCGTCATCGCGGTTCCAATTGGCGAATTCATCGTCCAGCACCTTGATGTCCGTGCCCTCGATGCCGGCCATGAAGGCATCGACGCGCTGCTGGTCGATCGGGATCGGCAAGCCGCGCAGCACCACGATATTGCCGCCTTCAGGCAGGGCCTGCTTGAAATATTCGGCGGTATTGGTGCCCAGGCCCGGATTGTCGCCGGCGACATAGAGGTCTTCCACGCCGTCGATGGAAAGCTGCCGGTCCACCACGGTCACGAACTTGCCGGCATCCTTGACCTGCTTGATCGCCGAAGTCATCGCGTCCGGGTCGCCCGGCAGGATGACCAGGGCGTCGATATTGCGGGTCGAGACCATGTCCTCGATATCGGCGATCTGCTTGGGCGCGTCGGCGGCCGAAGCGAAGACGAAGCTGACATCGGGATAGGTCTGGCTCAGCCGGTCGATGGCCTGCTGGGCGAAGTAATTGACGCCACCGGTCCAGCCGTGGTCGGCGGCCGGCACCGAAACGCCGATCGTCACCTTGTCCTGGGCAATGGCCGCCCCGCCCAGGGCGCCCGCCAGCACAGTCGCTGCCAGAAGGGATTTCACCAGTTTCATTGCAGTCCTCCCATAAAGGCCCATTTTGCCGGGCCGTGTGAAACTCTTGATCGGAAACCCGCGCCCGCTCGGGGCGAAGGTCGTCCCGCCGCGCCGTTCAGGCGGCGCGGCGGCCGCGCTGCAACAGCACCGCGAGAATGATGATGACGCCCTGGAAGGCCCCGTTGAGATAGGGGCTGATAAAGCTTTGCAGGTTGAGGATATTGCCGATCAGCCCGAGGATGATGACGCCGACCACCGTGCCCCAGATGCGGCCGTAGCCGCCCTTGAGCGTGGTGCCCCCGATAATTACGGCGGCGATGGCTTCCAGTTCCCAGAGCACGCCGGTCGTGCTGGACGCCGAGCCCAGGCGCGGCACATAGAGCAGCACCGCCACGCCCACCAATACGCCCTGCACGATATAGGTGATGAGCCGCACATTATCGACGCTGATCGAGGAATAGCGGGCCACCTGCTCGTTCGAGCCGATGGCGGCGCAATAGCGCCCGAACGCGGTGCGACGCATGACGATCTCGCCGCCGATGGCTACCAGCGCGAAGACGATGATCGGCCAGGGCACCCCGAAGATTCCGGCGTAATAGACCGGCCGGTAGAGGTCGGCGACGTTGAAATTGAGCGAGAGCGTGCCCCCGTCGGCCAGGAAGGTCACCAGCGAGCGGAAAATGCCCATCGTGCCCAGGGTGACAATGAAGGCTTCGATGCGGCCGCGCGTCACCATCAGCCCGTTGCCGATGCCGGCCGCTCCGCCCATGGCCAGGCCCGCCAACATGCCGACCAGCACGACCCCGACACTGACGCCCATCGAGGGGATCAGCGCATTCATGACGATAATCATGACGCCGGCCACCACCGCCGCCATCGAGCCCACCGACAGGTCGAGCCCGCCGGCGGTAATAACAAACGTGGCGCCGATGGCGATGATGCCGATGAAGGACGAGCGCGCCAGCACATTGGTGATATTGTTGTAGCTGAGGAAATTCTCGTTGAGGGAAATCCCCAAGAGGACCAGCAGCACCAGCGCCACCAGCGGTCCCACGGTCTTGAAGTCGACGCGTAAGCCACGCGCCGGTTTGGCCGGCGCTTCAGGCGCTGATACGCTCATCCTGTCCACCCTGTTTGATGCCTGCGGCATAGCGCATGATTTCTTCCTCGGTGATTTCCGCGCCTTCCAGCACGCCGGCCAGCCGGCCGGTGCGAACCACCACGACCCGATGGCTGAGCCCGATCACTTCCTGCATTTCCGAGGAAATGAGGATGATCGACTTTCCCTCGGCCGCCAGCGCCGCGATGATGTGATAGATTTGCTGCTTGGTGCCCACGTCGATGCCGCGCGTGGGCTCGTCCATGACGATGATGTCGGGTTCGCTTTCCATCGTCTTGCCCAGCATCAGCTTTTGCTGGTTGCCGCCCGAAAGCCGTCCCACCGCCACCGAGGCGTCGCGCGCGCGAATGTCGAAGCGCCGCACGGCGCGCTCCAGTGCCCGCTCCTCGCTGGCGCTGTCGAGAAAGCCCAGGCGCAGGTGCTTTTTCAGGGTCAGCAGGGTGAGGTTGGGTCGCAATCCCATATTGAGCAACAGGCCCTTGCCCTTGCGGTCCTTGGTCATATAGGCGATCCCGGCATCGACCGATTGGGCGACACGGGTGAAATTGACCGGCCGGCCTTCCAGTTCGACCACGCCCTCGCTTCGCCGCGACAGGCCCACCACCGCTTCGGCGATGGCGGTGCGGCCCGAGCCGATCAGCCCGGCAAAACCCAGCACCTCGCCCTTGCGCAGCTCGAAGGATATGTTCTCGATGCCCGGCGCGGAAAGGTTCCGCACTCGCAGCACCACCGGCGCATCGACGTCCGGTTCCCGCTTGGGCGGATAGAGGTTGGACAGTTCGCGCCCCACCATCATCTGGGCGATGGAATCGGGGGTCAGCGCCTCGGTGCCGATGGTGGCGATCAATTGCCCGTCGCGCAGCACCGTCACCCGGTCGGCCAGTTCCATGATTTCGTCGAGCTTGTGGGAAATGAACACCACGGCCACGCCCCGCGCCGTCAGTCGGCGGATTTGCTCGAACAGGGTCTGCGTCTCGCTCACCGAGAGCACGGCGGTCGGCTCGTCCATGATGAGCACGCGCGCGTCGCGGCTGATCGCCTTGGCGATTTCCACCATCTGCTTGTCTGCGATCGAGAGCGAGCGGATACGCGCATCGGGATCGACATGCACATGCAGGGTCGAAAGGATTTCGGCCGCCCGGCGGCGCATTTCCCCGCTTTGCAGGAAGCCGTGGCGCTTCAACTCGCGTCCGAGAAAGATCGAGTCGGCCACCGTCAGGTCTTCGGCCAGGTTCAGTTCCTGGTGGATGAGCACGATGCCCATGGCTTCGGCCGCGCCATCGGGCGGCAGCACCACATTGGCACCGTCATAATCGATATGGCCGGAGGTGGGCTGCTCTATGCCCGAGAGGATCTTGATGAGGGTGGATTTGCCCGCCCCGTTCTCCCCGATAATGGCATGGACTTCGCCGGGGCAGACATCGAAGTCGATGCTGAACAGGACCGGGATTTCGCCGAAGGACTTGGAAATGCGATGCGCCGCCAAAATCGGCTGGACGATATTGTCCTGCGGATCGCCCATGTGCTGTTCCTCCCGGCGCGGGTCGCTTTGGGTGCGAACTCTTGCGCTGAGAGTCGATGTAAAGGTTTTCATGATTGATGTAAAGGTTTACACAAAGGGAAAAGTCACTAGCCTGTGCAGAGCGCCGTGTCGGGAGAAAGCGGCTTCTGCTAAGGCGGAGGCGCGCGGCCGCAAGCCGGCTTCGCGCGAGGGGCGGAGTGCGGCGTGCTGCAACAGAAACTGGCCACGATCGAGGATGTCGCCGCCATGGCCGGGGTGTCCATCGCCACGGTGAGCCGCGCCATCAACGAGCCGACCAAGGTTGCCGACGCCACCCGCCGCAAGGTGACCGACGCCATTGCCCGCACCGGCTACACCACCAATGCCATGGCCCGCTCGCTGCGTATGCGGCGGTCCAACATGATCCTCATTCTCGCCCCCGACGTGGGCGACCCGAACTTCTCCAATATCCTGGTGGGCCTGGAAACCGAGGCCAGCAAACGCGGCTACGGGGTCCTGATCGGCAATACCCAGAACGATCCCAGCCGCGAGACGGACTACCTGCGCTTCATCAGCTCCAATCAGGCGGATGGGCTGATCCTGTTTACCGGGCACCTGCCCTATGGCTTCGGGCAGGATCGCGGGGAGGCCAAGCTACCGGCCATGGTCGCGGTCAACGAGCCGGTGCCGGGCAGCGCCGTGCCCTTTGTCGGGGTCGACAATTTCGAGGGCGCGCGCGTCGCCACCGAGCACCTGATTTCCCAGGGGCATCGCCGCATCGCCTTTATCGGCCGCTCGAGCAGCCGCGAAATCAACCGCCGCCGCGAACAGGGCTATCTCGCCGCCCTGGCCGGCGCGGGCCTGCCCGCTGATCCGAAACTCATCATCGACGGCGATGGCACCACCGAGAGCGGCCGCGCGGCGGCCGAACTGATGTTCGTGCGCGACGCCCTGCCCACCGCCTTCTTCTGCGTCAACGACGCTACGGCCCTGGGTGTCATCATCGCGCTCAGTGCCCGCCATTACGACCTGCCGCGGCAATTCTCCATCATGGGGTTCGACGATATTTCCTTTGCCAGCTTCGTTGCACCCTCCCTGACCACGATGAAACAGCCCCGCCACCGCATCGGGGAAGCGGCGATGGAACTGCTTCTGGCGCTGCTGGCCGGCGAAAAACCGAAATCCACCGAAGTGCTGCTGCGGGCCGAACTCATCCTGCGCAATTCGGTCGCCCGCACCATTGCCGGCGCGCGTTGACAGGGCCGATCCGCGCGCCTAGCACACCGCCATGAGAACCATCCTGGTCATCGGCATCGGCACCGGCAGCCCCGAGCATATGAGCGTGGGCGCCATTGACGCGCTCAACCGCGCCGATGTGCTGTTCGTGCCCGACAAGGGCGCGGACAAGGCCGATCTAGCCGATCTGCGCCGCACCATCATTGCCCGTTTCGCCACCCGCCCCATCCGGCAGGTCGGCTACGAAGTGCCCCGGCGCGACGCGACCAATCCCGATTACGGCCGGGGCGTCGGGGACTGGCACGCGGCCCTCGGCGGCATCTTCGCCGATCTCATCGCCGATATTCCCCAGGACGGCACCGGCGCCTTCCTCGTCTGGGGCGATCCCGGCCTCTACGATTCCACCCTGCGCATCCTCGAGCGCGTCGACATGCCCAAGCGTGTCGAAATCATTCCCGGCATCACCGCCATCCAGGCGCTGACCGCCGCCCATGGCATCGCGCTCAACCGCATCGGCGAGCCGGTGCTCATCACCACCGGGCGGCAATTGGGCACGGTCGAAACAGATAGCGTGGTCATGCTGGATGGACGCCTGGCCTTCCGCGATGCCGATCCGGACCTCGAAATCTTCTGGGGCGCCTATCTGGGGACGCCGGACCAGATCCTGATCGCGGGTCGGCTGGGCGACGTGGCCGGGGAGATCGTCGCCATTCGCCAGGCCGCCAGGGAGCGCCATGGCTGGATCATGGACACCTATCTGCTGCGCAGGCCGCGATAGCGCTTCCCCCGGCGGGCTGCTAGACAGAATGTCCGAAGGCGATGAAGAGCACGCAGTGAACCAGACCCTGTTCAGCCGGCCAGACGCGGCGCGGCGCGGCGCCTGCCCGACGCTGGGTGCTCCCATGCAGACCGGCGACGGCCTGCTGGCGCGCCTGCGCGTGGCCGGCAATCGCCTGGCGCCGCAGCAATTGGCCGCCCTGGCCCGCCTCGCCCTGGCCCATGGCAATGGCCTTGTCGAAATTACCGCGCGCGGCAATCTCCAGGTGCGCGGCCTCACGCCGGCCAGCGCGCCGCTCTTTGCCCGAACCGCCGGCGCCTTGCTGCCGGTCGAAACCGGCCTCGTGGTCGATCTCTCGCCCCTGGCCGGCGAGGATCCGGCGGAAAAGGCCGACCCGCTTCCCCTCGCCGCGCGCATCCGCGCCGCAGCCGCCCCCCTGGCCGGGCGACTCGGTCCCAAGGTCAGCCTCGTCATCGACAGCGCCGGGCAATTCCCCCTGGCCGCGCTCAAGGCCGATATCCGCCTTCTCGCCCGCGACGAAACCCATTGGGCCGTCACCCTGGGCGGCGCCAGGCCGCAGGTCCTCGACACCGAAAGCGCCTTTGCCGCCAGTCTGGCCGTGCTCAACGCCCTTGCCGCGCTCGGTTCCGAAGCGCGCACGAGCGATCTTTTCCCCCGCGCTGCGACACAAGAGCCCGATGGCGTTTCTCCCTGGCCGGAGAGCGGCGCCTACGCGCTTTGCGCGCCGGGGCGTGAAATCGGCCGAACCGTCCCCATCGCCCTCCCCTTCGGGCAGGCGGACAGCGCGGTCCTCATCGCGCTCTGCCAGGCCGCCGAGGTGGCCGGCCTGGCTACGCTCCGCCTCGCGCCCGGCCATTGCATCCTGGCCGACAACGCGCCTCCCGGCCTTGTCGCCGAGGCCGAAAGGCTCGGTTTCGTCACCCGTCCGGACGATCCCCGCCGCCGCATCAGCGCCTGCATCGGCGCGAGGGGTTGCGCCGCCGGCCATATCGCGGCGCGCCAGCTTGCCAGCCGCCTTGCGCCGCACCTGCCGCCGGGCCGGCATCTGCATGTCTCGGGCTGCGCCAAGGGCTGCGCCCATCCCCGCCCCGCCGACCTGACGCTGGTGGGCCGCACCGACGGGATCGGGCTTGTCATCTCGGGCCGCGCGGGCGATACGCCTCAGGACATTCTCGACGAGGCCGGACTCAGCGCCGCCCTCGCCGCCCGGCAGGAAGGCCGATGACCCGATACGATTATATCAAGGACGGCGAGGCCATTTACCGCCAGTCGTTCGCCACGATCCGCGCCGAAGCGGATCTTTCCGGCTTTTCCGTCGAAGAGGCCGAACTGGCCGTGCGCATGATTCATGCCGCCGGCCTGGTCGAGGCCGCCGCGCATTTCGTCTTTTCCTCCGGCTTCGTCGGCGCGGCCCGCGACGCGCTCATGGCCGGCGCCCCGATCCTGTGCGACGCCGAAATGGTGGCGCGCGGCATCACCGCCGCACGCCTGCCGGCCGATAATGCGGTCATCTGCACCCTGCGCGCGCCCGAAACGCCCGCCATCGCTGCGAAGATCGGCAATACGAGGTCCGCCGCCGCCCTGCATCTCTGGGAAGACGATCTCGAAGGCGCGGTCGTCGCCATCGGCAATGCGCCCACGGCGCTCTTCCACCTGCTCGAAATGCTGCGCGACGGCGCCCCCAAGCCCGCCGCTATTCTCGGCATGCCGGTCGGCTTTGTCGGCGCCGCCGAATCCAAGGACGCGCTCATGGACAATTCCTATGGCGTGCCCCATGCCGTGGTGCGCGGCCGGCTGGGCGGCAGCGCCGTCACCGCCGCCTGTCTCAATGCCTTGGCGAGGCCGGGCCTGTGAGCGGAAAACTGATCGGCGTCGGTACCGGTCCGGGCGATCCGGACCTTCTCACCCTCAAGGCCGCCCGCGCCATTTCCGAGGCCGATGTGGTGGCCTTCTTCGCCAAGAGCGGCAATGCCAGCAATGCCCGCGCCATCGCCGCCGGCCATTTCCGCCCCGGCCAGGTCGAGGAGGTGCTGGCCTATCCCGTCACCACCGAAATCCACCGCCATGGGGACGATTACAGGACGCAGATCGGCGATTTCTATGCCGAGGCCGCCACGCGTCTCGCCGGCCATCTCGATGCCGGCCGCGCCGTCGCGGTGCTGAGCGAAGGCGATCCGCTGTTCTATGGCAGCTATATGCATCTGCATGTCCGCCTTGCGCCGCTTTATCCCACCGAAGTCATTCCCGGCATCAGCGCCATGGCGGGCTGCTGGTCGGCGGCCGGCCTGCCGCTGGTGCAGGGTGACGACGTGCTGACCATCCTGCCCGGCACCCTGGAACGGGCCGACCTGGCCCGGCGCCTGGCCGATAGCCAGGGCGCCGTCATCATGAAGCTGGGACGTAACCTGCCGAAGGTCCGCGCCGCTTTGGCCGATGCCGGCCGGCTGGCCGATGCCGTCTATGTCGAGCGCGGCACCATGGCCAATGGCGCCAGCCTTCCCCTTTCGGCAAAGCGGGACGACGACGCGCCCTATTTCTCGCTGGTGCTGGTGCCCGGCTGGAGCGACAGGCCATGAACGGGACCCTCACCATTGTCGGCACCGGGCCGGGTAATCCGGCGCAGGCCACGCCGCAGGCACTCGATGCCATTGCGGCGGCCGAGCTGTTCTTCGGCTATGGCCCCTATCTCGACCGCCTCAGCCTGCGCCCCGACCAACAGCGCATCGCCTCGGACAATCGTGAAGAGATCGACCGCGCCCGCGCGGCGCTCGATGCGGCGGCGCGGGGCGGCAGGGTCTGCGTGGTGTCTGGGGGTGATCCGGGCGTTTTCGCCATGGCCGCCGCTATTTGCGAAGCCATCGAACATGGCCCGGAAACCTGGCGCCGGCTCGACGTCACCGTGCTGCCCGGCGTCACCGCCATGCTGGCGGTGGCGGCCCGCGCCGGCGCGCCTCTCGGCCACGATTTTTGCGCCATTTCGCTCTCGGACAATCTCAAGCCCTGGGACATCATCGAAAAGCGCCTGCGCGCCGTGGCCGAAGCCGGCCTGGTCATCGCGCTCTACAATCCCGTGTCCCGCGCCCGCCCGTGGCAATTGCCCACGGCGTTCCGCATCCTGCGCGAAGTCCTGCCGGTAACGGTGCCGGTCATTTTCGGCCGCGCCATCGGCCGCTCGGATGAAGCCTTCGCCGTCATTCCCCTGGCCGAAGCCGAATCCCATCCCGCCGACATGGCCACCTGCATCATCGTCGGCTCGGCCGAAACCCGCATCATCGAGCGGAACGGCAAGGACCCGCTGGTCTATTCGCCCCGGGGAGCCAAGGCATGATCCCGGCGACAGAGGCAGGCGCGAACCGCCATTCAGCGAACGGGGACCATCAACCGCTCCGCCGTGCCCGTGCCCGCCATGCCTGATCCCTGGCTCACCATAATCGGCATCGGCGAAGACGGGCTCGATGGCCTCGCGCCCGCCGCCCGCGCCGCGCTGGGGGCGGCCGAGACGGTGTTTGGCGGGACGCGCCACCTCACGCTGGCCGGTCCCGCCATCGCCGGCAGGGGCCAGGCCTGGCTGACGCCGTTTTCAGCCTCCATCGACGCCGTTTTGTCCATGCGCGGTCGGCCCGTCTGCGTTCTCGCCTCGGGCGATCCCTTCCTGTTCGGCGTCGGCGCCACGCTGGCGCGAAAACTCGATCCGGGCGAAATGCGGGTCCTGCCCCATCCATCGGCCTTCAGCCTCGCCGCCGCCCGGCTGGGCTGGCCCCTGCACGACATCGTAACGCTGTCGCTGCATGGCCGGCCACTCGATCTCATTCGGCCGCACCTGCATCCGGGCGCGCGCATCCTCGCCCTCACCTCGGACGAAACTGGCCCCGCCGCTCTTGCGGGACTGCTTGTCCAGGCCGGGTTCGGGCGCTCCATCGTCACGGTGCTGGAGGCCTTGGGCGGCCCGCGCGAGCGGCTGCGGTCGCGAATGGCCGAAGCGTTCGGCCTCGACGATATCGATCCGCTCAATGTCTGCGCCATCACCGTCGTGCCCCTGCCCGGCGCGCGCATCCTGCCGCTGACGCCCGGGCTCGACGATGCGCTCTTTGCCCATGACGGGCAGATCACCAAGCGCGACATCCGCGCCCTCACCCTCGCCGCCCTGGCTCCGCGTCGCCACGAAACGCTCTGGGACATCGGCGCCGGCTCGGGCTCGGTGGGCATCGAATGGATGCTGGCCGATCCCAGCCTCAAGACCATCGCCATCGAGGCCGATGCCGAACGGGCCGCCCGCATTGCCGGCAATGCCGCCGCGTTCGGCGTGCCCGACCTCCGCGTCGTCATGGGCCGGGCGCCGGCGGCGCTGCAAGGGCTCGATCCGCCTCATGCCATCTTCATCGGCGGGGGCGGCAGCGATCCGGGCGTGATGGAAAGCGCCATCGCCGCCCTCCGGCCCGATGGGCGTCTGGTGGCCAATGCCGTGACCCTGGAAATGGAAGCGCTCCTTCTTGCCCTTCACGCGGAAAAAGGCGGCCGTCTCACCCGCATCGCCCTCAGCCATGCCGACAGCCTTGGCAGCATGACGGGCTGGCGCCCGGCCCGGCCGATCACGCAATGGACCTGGATCAAGCCATGAACGTGCATTTCATCGGCGCCGGCCCCGGCGCCGCCGATCTCATTACCGTGCGCGGACGCGACCTGCTCGCCCGCTGCCCGGTCTGCCTCTATGCCGGCTCCATCGTCCCGCGCGAAATGCTCGACTGGTGCCCGCCCGGGGCGCGGCTGGTCGATACCGCGCCGCTTTCGCTCGACGATATCGAGGCCGAATATGTGCGGGCCCGGGAGGCCGGACTGGACGTGGCCCGCCTCCATTCGGGCGATCTTTCGATGTGGAGCGCATTGGCCGAGCAGATGCGCCGCCTCGACCGGCTCGGCATCGCCTATACGCTGACGCCCGGCGTGCCGGCCTTCGCCGCCGCCGCCGCCGCCCTGGAGCGCGAACTGACCATTCCGGGCGCGGCGCAAAGCCTGGTGCTGACGCGGGTTTCGGGCCGCGCCTCGCCCATGCCGGGCGCGGAAACCCTGGCCAATTTCGGCGCCACCGGCGCGACCCTGGCCATTCACCTGGCCATTCATGCGCTGGCGCGCGTGGTGGCGGAATTGACGCCGCTCTACGGCGCCGATTGCCCCGTCGCCATCGTCGCCCGCGCCACCTGGCCCGATGAAATGATATTGAGCGGTACGCTGGGCGACATCGCGGAAAAATTCGCCGCCCATCCGGTGGAGCGCACCGCCATCATCTTCGTCGGCAGGGGCCTGGGCGCCGCGGATTTCCGCGAAAGCGCGCTCTACGATCCTGCCTATCAGCGCCGCTTTCGCGGCCGCAAGAGCTGAAGGAGCAGCCCATGACCGCCAATATCCTGCCAGAACTCGAGGGCAAGGCCGTTCTCGTCACCGGAGCCTCGACCGGCATCGGCGCGGCCCTGGCCAAAGCCTTCGCCGCCCAGGGCGCCATGGTCGGCGTGCATTACAATTCCAGCCAGGGTCCGGCCGAACAGGTCGCCGAGGCCATAGCGGCAGCCGGAGGCAAGGCGCATCTGGTCAAGGCCGATGCCGCGAAATCGGACGAGATCGCCCGCGCCGTCGATGAAACCGCCGCCGCGTTCGGGCGGCTCGACGGGCTCGTCAACAATGCCGGCGGCATGGTCGCGCGCCTGGCCTATGCCGATATGACCGATGCCTATTACGAGGCGGTCATGGATCTCAACGGCCGCTCGGTCCTGGTGGCCACCCGCGCCGCCATTCCGCATCTGCGCGCGGCCGGTGGCGGCTTCGTCATCAACACCACGTCGGTCGCGGCCCGCAACGGCGCCAGCGGCGGCGCGGGCCTTTACGGCTCATCGAAGGCCTTCATCGCCAATGTCACGCGCGGCATGGCCAAGGAACTTATCGCCCACAATATCCGCGTCAACGCGGTGGCCCCGGGCATCATCGAAACGCCCTTCCACGAGCGCTATTCCACCCCGGCGCAATTGCAGGCGCAATTGGCCACCATTCCGCAGGGCCGGCTGGGCGATGTGCAGGATTGCGTCGGCGCCTATCTCTTCCTCGCCTGCCAGAGCCTGTCGGGCTACATCATCGGCCAGACCATCGAGGTCAATGGCGGCATGCTGATGCCCTGAGCCTTCACGCGCGCAGCGGCAGCTCCAGCAGGTCGGCCCAGTCGATATTGCCGGGCCGACCGAGCAGGAAGCCCTGTGCCTCGTTGCAGCCTTCGTCGCGCAGCACGTCGAGCTGGGCCAGGGTTTCCACCCCCTCGGCCAGCACCGGCACGGAAAGGCTCCGCCCCAGCGCCAGGATGGCGCGGACGATGGCCTTCGACTGCTCGTTGGTTTCCACCTCGGTCATGAAGGAGCGGTCGAGCTTGATCTTGTCGAAGGGGAAGGAGCGCAGCGTATCAAGCGAGGAATAGCCGGTGCCGAAATCGTCGATGGCGATGGAAACGCCCAGCGCCTTGACCTGGTTCAGCACGTGGAGCGCGCGCTTCTTGTCGGCGATGATAGCGGTTTCGGTGACTTCCAGCTCCAGCCGTTCGGGGGCGAGGCCGGACTGGAACAGCACCATCCTGACCATGTCGACCAGTTCGAGCTGGGCCAGTTGCACGCCCGAGACATTGACCGCGATCTTGTAGGGTTCGGGCCAGCTCGCCGCTTCCAGGCAGGCCGTGCGCAGCACCCAATTGCCGATCGCGCCGATGGCGCCGGTTTCCTCGGCCACGGGAATGAAATCGGTGGGCGAGACGGGGCCGTGGCCCGGCCGGTCCCAGCGCAGCAGCACTTCATAGCCGGTGACCTGGTTGGTCGCCACCGAGCGCTGCACCTGATAGACCAGATCGAACCCGTCCTCTTCCAGCGCCCGCCACAGGTCATGGGCCATGGCCCGGCGCTGGCGGGCATGTTCGTCCATTTCGCGTTCGTAATAGCAGATGCGCCGGTCGAATTCGGCCTTGGCGCGATACATGGCCAGGTCGGCATTGTTGAGCAGTTTCGAGCGATCCGCCCCGTCCTCGGGATAGATCGCGACGCCGATCGAGCCGCCCGTATTGAACGCCACGTCCTGGTAGCTCACCCGGGAAAATACCGCATCCTCGATGCGCTTGAGGAAATCGCGCAATCCCTCCATGCCGGTAAAGGGTTTTATGGCGGCGAATTCGTCGCCGCCCAGCCGCGCCACCACCTCGCCGTCCTTCAGCCCCGAGGTCAGCCGCGCCGCCAATTGGCGCAGCACTTCGTCGCCCGCCGCATGGCCATAGGAATCGTTGACTTCCTTGAAACGGTCGAGGTCGATGGCGATGACGGCGAGGTTGTCGTCGCCCGCCTCGGCGGCGGCCAGGGCGGCGTCGAAAAGCTGGTTGAAGCGCGCCCGGTTGGGCAGGCCGGTCAGGGAATCGTGCTGGGCGAGGTGGGCGATGGCCGCCTCGCTGCGCTTGGTTTCGGAAATGTCCTCCACGGTCGTCACCCAGCCGCCATCGGCGATGGGGCTGTGCTGCACGCGGAACGTGGTCTGGCTGCCGAATGTATGCAGGATCGCCCCGCCCCCGGCCTGGATCGCCGCCAGGTGCTGCTCGGCCATGTCGCGGGCGAAGATTTCGGGTCTGTCCTGCCGGCCGCCGATGCCCTGCACCGCGCGCAGGCAGATATCCTCGATATGCATGCCCTCGACCGGCATCCGCCGGGGCAGGCCCAGCAGCGTCACCAGCCGCTCATTGTGCAGGATCACCCGCCCATCCGCGCCGAACAGCGCCAGACCCTGGCCCATATGCGCCAGCGCCAGTTCGAGCTTGCCGCTTATGTCGGCGAGCCGTTCGGCATCGGCGCGCTGCCGGGCCGCCTCGCGCGCCGTGCGGCGGCGGTCGGCCTCGTCCAGCACCGCCCCGCCCAGGGCCGCCGCGACGATGAGGAAGGAGATGCAGGCCACGGCCAGCGACATCAGGTCGCCATCGACCTGGGCGCCGCGCTGCCAGACGGGAAAGCACTGGCTGAAATCGGCCGCGCCCATGGCGGTGAAATGCATGGCGCAGATGGCCAGGGTCAGCAGGCCCGCCGCCCGGGCCATGCGGTGGCGCCCCTCGCCCAGGCCGACCAGCACCGCCAGCCCCGAGAGCACGATGCCGGCCAGGATGGAGAGCCCCACCAGCCGCCCGTCCCAGACGAGGTTGCCGCCCAGGACCAGTGCGGCGATGCCGACATAATGCATGCTCGAAATGCCCACGCCGAGCACTGCGCCGCCCAGAAACCGGTCGTGCCGGCCATGACCCCATACGGCCAGGCCCAGCCCGCCCCCGCACAACAGAATGGCGATCAGCAGCGACAGGGCCGTCAGCCCCACATCGTAGTTCAGCTCGAAGCCCGGACGGAACGAGAGCATGGCCACGAAATGGGTGGCCCAGATGCCGAACCCCACCGCCAGCGCCGAAACCAGCGTCCACACCTTGCGCATACGGCCATCGATGCGCCGGGCATGGCGCATCAGGCTGATACAGGCATAGGCGGAAACCAGGCAGACCAGCGCCGCCAGCAGCACGAACCGCAGGTCGTGGCCGCGAAAGAAGAAATCGAGCAAATTCACCACGTATTCCATATGCGACGACGATGCCGCCAGGGTAGAACGCTCCCCTTACGCTTCCATGAGCGGCAAGGGCGAAATTTGCCCCCGCACCGTTAGCGAAAGGTGAAGCCCGAGCCCCTCGCGCCCCGCGCCTTGCCACCGGGCTCGTCCAGCGCGTCCTTGGAATACAATATTCCAACATTCGTTGACACTTGGAATATTCACTTCTAGCATTCCCGTGAACAGCGAGTGGATGGCCATGGCAAAAAGCGCCCTTATCGCGGAACTCGAGTCTCTGGTTTCCGAGGCCCGCAATCCCGACACAATGCAGATCGACCTCATGTCGAGCCAGCAGATCCTGGTGGCGATGAACAACCAGGATCGGGGCGTGCCGGCGGCGGTCGAAAAGGTGCTGCCCGAAATCGCCAGGGCCGTGGATTGCATCGTCGAAGCCTTCAAGGCCGGCGGGCGCCTCATCTATATGGGCGCGGGCACCAGCGGGCGGCTTGGCGTGCTCGACGCCTCCGAATGCCCGCCCACTTTTGGCGTGCCCGAAGGCATGGTGGTGGGCCTGATCGCGGGGGGCGATCGGGCCTTGCGCTACCCCATCGAGGGGGCAGAGGACGATCGCGGCGAGGGCCGCCGGGACCTGGAAAGGATCGCTCTTGCGGCCCGCGACGTGGTGGTGGGCATCGCGGTCAGCGGCCGCACGCCCTATGTCATCGGCGGGCTGGATTACGCGCGGAGCCTCGGCGCCACCAGCGTGGCGCTGTCGTGCAATCCGGGCTCGGCCATTGCCCGCATGGCCGACATCGCCATTTCGCCCCTGGTCGGCCCGGAAGTGCTGACCGGCTCGACCCGGCTCAAATCCGGCACCGCGCAGAAGCTCATCCTCAACATGCTGACCACGGCCAGCATGATCCGCATGGGCAAGAGCTATGAGAACCTCATGGTGGATCTTTCGGTCAGCAATGAAAAACTGGCCGCCCGCGCCATCCGCATCCTGGTCGAGGTCGCCGGGTGTTCCACCGAGCAGGCCGAGCATTTCCTGGCCGAAAGCCGCAACAACGTGAAGCTGGCCCTGCTCATGGCGCTGACCGGGCTCGACCGGCCCGCCGCCGAGGCGGCCCTGGGCAAGGCCGACGGCTTCCTGCGCCGCGCCGCCGGCCAGGCCCGGCCGACGCTGGCCGGCTGACCGCATGGTCCGGCCGGTAACGCTTACGCTCACCGCCAATCCGACCGAGGCCGAGCTTGCCGCCATCGGAGACGGGCTCACCCGCTTCAACGATGGCGATGTCGGCCCGTCCGGACGCCAGGCCCTGGCCGTCCTCCTGCGCGAGGAAGAGGCCATTGCCGGCGGGCTTTGCGGCTATACCGCCTGGGGCTGGCTCTATGTGCAATGGCTCTGGCTCGCCGAAAGCCGGCGCGGCATGGGCTGGGCCGGTCGGCTCCTTGAAACCGCCGAAACCGAAGCCCGGCGCCGGGACTGCCATGGCGCCTATATCGATACCTTCAACCCCGCCGCCCTCAAGACCTATCAGCGGGCCGGCTATCGCCCTTTCGGCGCCCTTCCCGATTTCCCCAGGGGCCGGACCAGGACCTTCCTGCAAAAGCCACTCTAGCGAAGGCGGCGCCTTCCGGGCTATCGCGCCACGAGGCCACCCGTCATCGCCGCCGGCACACCTGTCGTGGTGGGAAAACTGATCGGCAGGCCGCGCAGGACCCGGGCGGCGAGGAAGGCGAAACATTCCGCTTCGACCGCGTCGCCGCGCCAGCCGATCGCGTCGGCATCGACCGCTTCGACCTTCGCCCGCTCGGCCAGCATCGCCATCAGCGTGGGATTGTGCCGCCCGCCCCCCGAGACGATCAGCCGGCTTGGGCGGCGCGGCAGCAGGTCGAGCGCCTTGCCCACGGCGCCGGCGGTAAAGGCCGTCAGGGTCGCGGCGCCGGTTTCGAGGTCGAGCCCGTCGGCCATGCTGGCGGAAAAATCGAAACGGTCGAGCGATTTGGGATAGGGCGCGGTGAGATAGGGATGGGTCAGCAATCGCGCCAGCCGCGCCTCGTCCACCCGTCCCCGGGCGGCCAGGACGCCGTCGCGGTCCATGTCGCCGGCGCCCCGCGCCTTGACGAAATCGTTGATCGGCGCATTGGCCGGGCCGGTATCGAAAGCGATCAGCGTCTCCGCGCCATCCCACCAGGTGATATTGGCCACCCCACCCAGGTTGAGCACCGCCACCGTGCCGCGCGCATCGAGCCCGCGCAGCAATGCTTGGTGATAGGCCGCCGCCAGCGGCGCACCCTGCCCGCCCGCGCGCATGTCGGCGGAGCGGAAATCGTAAACGACCGGCACGCCCGATATCTCGTGCATCAGCCTGCCATCGCCCAATTGCCGCGTTTCCCCGATCCGGCCCGGCTGGGGGGCCCGATGCAGCACCGATTGGCCGTGAAAGCCCACGGCGCCGATTTGACGCATCGTCATGCCCGCATCGGCGACGAAGTCCCGCACCGCCTCGGCCTGGGCGCGGGTCAGCGCCGCTTCGGCACGCGCGAAGATGGCCGGATCGGGCCCGGTGAAATTCCATTGCCGCGCCTGGGCCAGCGTCTCTTCGAGCAGGGCCCGGATTTCGGCGCTGTAGGGCGCCAGCGTGAACGGGCCGAAACGCTCGATCGTCTCGCCGTCGGTGCGGATCATGGCAATGTCGATATTGCCGTCCAGCACCGTGCCGGTCATGAGGCCAATGGTCCAGATCGGGTCCATGCGCGGTTCCTCAGCTTTGGTTCATGGCGTCGCCCACCGCACGGCGCAGGGCGAAAATGCCGCTATCGGCGTGGCGGGTGGGATGGACGCGGTTGGTCAGCAGCGTCCAGGCCTGCCCCCGCGCGAAATCGATCCAGAGACCGGTGCCGGTAAAGCCGGTATGGCCGATGGTGTGCTCGCTGCACGCTTCGCCCCCCGACCAGCCGGTATGGGGCCGCTCCCAGCCATGGGTGCGGCGCGCCGAGAGCGGGGTGCGCATCAGTTTTACGATTGCCGGCGACGGCCCCGTCCCGTCAAGCGCACCCTGGGCGAAGTCGAGCACCGCGGCCGCCGTGCCGAACAGGCCGGCATGGCCCGAACCCTGCAAGGCGGCACAATTTTCGTCATGCACTTCGCCCGCCAGCACGCGCCCGCGCCAGGGGTCGCGCTCCGTCGCGGCGGCCTGGGCCGGGTCGGCGGACCAGGCAAAGCCCGGTCCGGGGTCGAGCGCCCTTATCTCCTGGCCCGCCAGTCGCTCGATGGCGATGCCGAGCAGGATGAAATTGAGGTCCGAATAAACCGCCGGCCCTGCCGGCCAATCGCGCTGCAACACGAAATGGCGAAGCTGGTTGGGGTCAGTGCCATGGGTATAGAGCGGGAAGACGCCGGGCAGCGGCGTCTGGTGCCCCAGGCATTGCCGGAAAGTCAGCCGGCGCTGCCAATTGTCGGGATTGTATTGGGCCAGGTCGGGAATGACGCTGGTGAGCGGCGCATCGAGGTCGAGCGCTCCGGCTTCGGCCAGCGCCAGGATGCGCGGCGTGGTGAACAACACCTTGGTCAGCGAGGCCAGGTCGAACCAGGTGCCCTCCGCCATGGCCCGAGCCTCGGGCACGATCTGCGCCTGCCCGATGGCGCGGGTCCGGCGCGTTCCCGCCTTGTCCACCAGCCCCAGCACGCCGCCGGGTATGCGCCCGGCATCGACCGCTGCCGCCAGCGGCGCGAAGGCGCGCTCGAACGTCTCGGAAAGGTCCATCATTCCTCCAGCCGAACGCGGTGATCGGCGCTTACCTCGCGCCATTGCACCGGGGCGGGCTCGTAGCCCGGCGGCTTCACCAATGAGGGCACCGCGCTGTTGTCGATCCCGTAATGCTGGCGGCGGCGCTCCACGCCCGGCACGGCGGCAATGAGGCGCCTGGTATAGCTGTGCCGGGGCTGGGCCAGCACGTCGGCGGCATTGCCGATTTCCACGATCTGGCCGGCATACATCACCGCCACCCGATGGGCGATGCGTTCCACCACCGCCATGTCGTGCGAGATGAACAGATAGGCCAGGCCGAATTCGCGCTGCAGGTCGGCCAGCAGGTCCAGCACCTGCGCCTGCACCGAAACGTCGAGCGCCGACACCGCCTCGTCCAGCACCACCACGTCGGGATTGAGCATCAGCGCCCGCGCGATGCAGAGCCTTTGCCGCTGCCCGCCGGAAAATTGATGCGGATAGCGCCGCAGCGCCTCGGCGGGCAGGCCGACCTTGTCGAGCAGGAACAGCATGCGCGCCCGCAGGTCGGCGTCGCGCCGCCGGCCCGCCGCAATGGCCGGTTCGGCCAGCAGGCTTTCCACGTCGAGGCGTGGATTGAGCGAGGCGAAGGGGTCCTGGAACACCATCTGCACCGGTCGCTTGCCCTCCCCGGCATGCGTCTCGATGCGCCCGCGCCGCGTTTCCACCAGGCCCAGGATGGCGCGCGCGGTGGTGGATTTTCCCGAGCCGCTTTCGCCCACGATGGCCAGCGTCTCGCCGGGCATGAGGTCGAAATCGACGCCTTCCACCGCGTGGATGGCCCCGGCGCGGCGGGAGAAGAGCCCGCCGGCAAAGGGAAAGCGTACCACGAGATCGCTGACCGAAACCACCGGTTTGCCCACCGCGCTGCGCCCGGCCCCGGCAGGCACCGCCCTGCCCCCGGTGAAATGCGGCACCGCGCCGAGCAGGTGCCTGGTGTAATCGTGTTGCGGCGCATCGAGAATATCGTCGAGCGGGCCGGTTTCCACCACCGCGCCGTGCTGCATCACCATCACCGTGTCGGCAATGCCCGCCACCAGCCCGATATCGTGGGTGATGAAGATCATCGCCATGCCGGTCTCGGCCTTGAGTTCGGCCAGTAGCGCCATGATCTGCGCCTGTACGGTCACGTCCAGCGCCGTGGTCGGCTCGTCGGCGATCAGCAGGCGCGGATTGCCCGCCAGCGCCATGGCGATCATCACCCGCTGCCGCATGCCGCCCGAAAGCTGGTGCGGATAATAGCCCAGCCGCGCCTGGGCATCGGGAATACGGACCCGCTCCAGCGCCTCGCGGGCCGCGCGCCGGGCCGCTGCCCCGTCGAGCCCCCGGTTCAGCCGGAAGGCCTCCTCGATCTGCGCGCCGACCGTATGCACGGGATTGAGCGAAGTCATGGGCTCCTGGAAGATCATGCCGATCTCCCGCCCCCTTATGCCGCCCAGCGCGCGCTCGCCGGCCTGCGCCAGGTCGAGCACGGCGCCGTGGGGCCGGGTCAGCGCGATTTCGCCGCCGACAATGCGGCCGCCGCCGAAATCCACCAATCGGTTGACCGACAGGGCCGTTACCGACTTGCCCGAGCCGCTTTCGCCCACGATGGCCAGGGTTTCGCCGGCCGCGAGCGAAAAGCCGACATCGCGCACCACCGGCCTCTCGGCCGCCGCCCGGCCGAAGCCCACCGTCAGGTTGCGCACCGATAACAGCGCGCTCATGAGGACCGCTCCTGCGTGCGCGGATCGAGGATGTCGCGCAAGGCGTCCCCGAAGAGGTTGAAGCCCAGGATGCCGAGCATGATGGTGAGGCCGGGAAAGGCCAGGAGCCAGGGTGCCTGCTGCATCAGGTTGCGCGCCTCGCTCATCATCAGCCCCAGCGAGGGAGCGGGCGGTTGCGTGCCCAGGCCGAGAAAGCTCAGCCCCGCCTCGGTCAGCAGCGCCCAGGCCAGGGCCAGCGTCACCTGCACGGTCAGCGGCGCCACCAGGTTGAGCAGCAGGTGGCGGCTGAGGATATAGGTTTGCGAACTGCCGAAGGTGCGCGCCGCATCGACGAAGTCGCGGCGTTTGAGCGACAGGGTCGGCCCGCGCACCACCCGCGCGAAGATCGGGGTATAGACGATGGCGATCGCCGCCACGCTGGTAAAGGTGCCGGGCCCGACGATGGCGATGATGAGCAGCGCCAGCAGGATGGCGGGAAAGGCCAGCAGCACGTCCATCATGCGCATCAGAACGCCATCGGCCCATCCGCCCCACCAGCCGGCGAACAGGCCGATCAGGCTGCCCGCCAGCGCCGCCAGCCCCACCGAGGCGAAAGCGATGACGAAGGATTGGCCGATCCCCACCATCAGCCGGCTCAGCGTGTCGCGGCCGAAGAGATCGGTGCCCATCCAATAGGTGGCGCTGGGCGGCTTCAGCCGGTCGATGCGGAATTGCTGCACCGGATCGTGCGGCGTGAGGCCGAGCGCGCCCAACAGCGCCAGAAAAGCGTAGAGCACGATGATCGCCGCGCCGATCCGGCCCGAGGGATGGGCCAATATGGCCTTGAGCATGGCCATCATCGCCTCCCCAGCCGGATACGCGGGTCGAGCGCGGCATAGGCCAGGTCGACCAGCAGATTGACGATGAGGAAGTTGAAGGCGATGAACAGCACGCTCCCCTGCACCAGCGCGTAATCGCGCTGGCCGATGGCATCGAGCGTCAGTCGCCCCAGTCCGGGCAGGGCGAAGATTTGTTCGACGATCACCGCCCCGCCCAGGAGATAGCCGAATTCCACCCCGCTCAGCGTCACCACCGGAATGAGCGCATTGGGCAGCGCATGGTGCCAGACGACGCTGCGCGCCGGCGCGCCCTTGGCCCGCGCGGTGCGGATGAAATCCTCATTGAGCACGTCGAGCATGGAGGAGCGGGCGATGCGCGTCACCGAAGCGGCAAAGGCGAAGCCCAGGGTGATGGCGGGAAAGATCAATTGGCCCAGATTGGCCAGCGGATCGGCCCGGAACGGGGTGAACACGCCCATGGCCGGAACGGCGCCGAAAACCACCGAGAGCACGTAGATGATGAGCAGCCCGATCACGAAGCTGGGCGTCGATTGCCCCAGCATGGCGGCTATCCTTATGCCCAGGTCGCTCGGACGCTCGTTGCGCGTCGCCGCCAGCACGCCGGCGGGAATGCCGGCGCAGAGCGCGATCAGCATGGAGAGCAGCGCCAGTTCCAGGGTCAGCGGAAACCGTTCCAGGATGACCGACAGCACCGGGCGCCCATAGGTGACCGAAATGCCCAGATCGCCCTGCACGACGCCGGCCAGCCAGCGCCCATATTGCACGAAGACCGGCTGATCGATGCCGAAATAGGCCGCCAGCGCCTGGCGCTGGGCCGGCGTCAGCAGCCCCGCTTCGGTGCCCAGCATGGCGGTGATGGCATCGCCCGGAATGAGCCGGATGGAAAAGAAGACCAGCACCGACACCCCCAGCAGAATGAGGGGGAAAGTCGATAGCCGCCGTGCCAGGTAAGACATGAAACGCCGTCCCGCGGAAAAAGGGGCGGGCCCCGGGCCCGCCCCGCAAAGGCGTTACTGGCCCAGGCTCACCTTGGTGAGGCCGAACAGCGTGCCGGTGGGCGAGGGCTCGAAGCCCGATACGGTCTTGAGCTGGGCGGTATAGATGTTCGAGGTCGACAGCCATAGCCAGGGCGACAATTCGGCCAGGCGCTGCTCGAACTTCTGGAAGATCGCCTTGCGCTTGGCGATGTCGGTTTCCACCCGCCCCTGCTGGAGCAGGCTGTCCAGCTCGTCATCCTTGAAATTGGAGACGTTGACCAGGTTGCCGTCCTTGGTGAAATAGCGGTTATACATCGGATAGGGGTCGGGCCGGCCGCCATTGAGCGCCACCGCCATGTCGAAATCGCCGGCCAGCCAGCGGTCGACATAGACGTTGAGTTCCATCAATTCGATATCGAGCTTGATGCCGATTTCGGCGAGCTGGCTCTGGAGCACCTGCGCCTCGGCCGAAGCCACCGGCGGCTCGCCCGTGGCTGCGATCACCTTGGCCTCGAATCCGTCGATCCCCGCCTCGGCCATCAGGGCCCTGGCCTTGTCGAGGTCCTGCTCGTAGCAGAACAGCGTCGAGGGGTCGCTGGCATAGGCCGGCATGGTCAGCGGACCGGTCACCCTGCCCTCGCCCACGAGCGCGGTATCGAGGATGTCCTGCCGGTCGATGGCGCAGGACATGGCCTGGCGCACCTGGAGATTGTCCATGGGCGGGCGCGAGGGATTGAGCTGAAGCACGTTATAGGCCAGGCCCGGCACCGCGTTGAGCTGCAGGTTCGGCTCGTTGGGCACCAGGGTCGCCACCAGCGGATCGTTGAGCAGGGCGAAATCGGTCTGGCCGGCGCGCAGCGAGGCCAGGATGGCGGTTTCGTCGGGCAGCACCGAAATGGTGATGCCGTCATAGGCGATGTCGCCCCCGGCCCAATTGGCGTTGACGCTCAGCACTTCGCGTGAATTGGGGTCCCATTGGTCGAGTACGAAGGGGCCCGAGCCCAGCGTTTCGGTACCCACCGAGCCATCCGCGATCGCCTTGGCCGGCACCACGGCCGCATTGATGGTGGCCAGGGCCACCAGCAGCGGCGCGTCGGGCTGGGACAGGTTGAATATGGCGGTTTGCGGGTCGGGCGCATCGACGCTGGCAATGGAGAGGAAATTGGAGCGCGCCGCCGCTCCGGTCGCCTCGTCGAGCAGGCGCTCGAACGAGGCCTTCACATCGCTCGATGTCACCGCCGTGCCGTCGCTGAACCTGGCATTGGGGTCGAGATGGAAGGTCAGGGTCAGCCCGTCATCGGAAAATTCCCAGGATTGGGCGATGGCCGGCACCACGTCGAGCTTGGCGTCGAGCCGCACCAGCGGCTCGTAGATCAGCTCGAGCAGGCGCAGCGAGGAAAAGGCGGTCTGGGTATGCGGGTCGAGCCCGGTAGCGTCCTGCGACCAGGCCATGCGCAGGCTGGCCGCCTCGGCCGGAAGCGCCAAAGCCGTCGAAACCAGCGCCATGGTGGCAAGGCGCATCAGGGCAGTGCGCGAGAAAAATGCTGTCATCTTGTTCCCTCCGAAGTGCTTGTCATTGTCCGCCGGGCCGCACTTCGTTGGCCCATGGGGTGTCGAAAGGCTTCAGGCGGCGACTGCCGGGGCTGTTCGGCCGCCCGAAATCCCGTCTTCGCCGCGAGCTTAGACGATGGGGCGCCTTTGTCGAGACTGGTATTACACTGGTCTGCATTTGATCCCAGATTGGCAATGCCGCTGGCAAGCGCCCACTTACCCCGGCATTCACCTTTTCACACATTCTTGGCTGGCCGAAACGGCGCGGCGCGCTATGAGAGGACCATGTCCGAACGTCATTACCGCCTGTTTGCCTGGCTTGCCCTTGCCGCCCTGGCCTTCGTCACGCTCTCGCCCATCGGGCTGCGCCCGCATTCGCCATGGCCGGTCGATGTGGAGCGCGCCGGCGCCTTCCTCGTGGCGGGCCTGCTCTTCGCGCTGGCCTATCCGCGCCATATCTGGCTGGCGGCGGGCCTGGTCCTGTTCACCATATTCGGCCTCGAAGCGCTCCAGCACATCCGTCCCGACCGCCACGGCCAATGGCACGACGCGCTCATCAAATCCGCCGGCGCCACACTCGGCCTCGCCGCCGGCTGGCTCGCCAAATCCCGCCACCGCCTGCGCCCCTGACAAGAAGGTTCGCTGGAAACAAAAAGCGCAGCCCGGAGGCTGCGCCTTATTTGGTGCTGTCGAAGCTTGTTAACAGCCAGACCGCGATTTCTGAACTGCTAGGCAGTTACATTTTTATGCCATCGCCAGAGGCAAAGCGCAAGTATCCGGCGCCCACAATGCCGACCTCGCCTGCCCGAGAGGGCCGCATAATTGCCGGAACGAGAAAAAACCCCGCATCCACCGGATAATCGGCCCGGCCTTTTTTGCAGCGTGTCGATGAACTTTCCACCGATCCCGGAAATACATTGCCCGCCTGCCTCCCGGATTGCACTCTGCGGTTCAGGGGGAATCACATCGATGACAAATCTGTTCGCCTTCGACATGGGCACGAACTCCATCGGCTGGGCCGTTCTTGGCCTGGACACGCAAGGTCAGCCAATCCGCATCCTGGATGCCGGCGTGCGCGTCTTTTCCGATGGCCGCGAACCGAAATCGGGTACGTCCCTGGCCGAAGGCCGTCGCAATGCGCGCGGCATGTCCCGCCGGCGCGACCGTTACAAGGCCCGTCGCAAGGCCGTGCTCCGCACCCTGAGCGAATATGGCTTGATGCCCGCCGATCCGGCGGCTCGCCGCGCCTTGGTCGCCGAGACCAATGACAAGACGTTCGGCCAGGTCGCCAATGACGTCTATGCCCTGCGCGCCAGGGCGCTCGGCGAAAAGCTGCCGCCGCACCATATCGGGCGGGCGCTGTTCCACCTCAACCAGCGCCGCGGCTTCAAATCCAATCGCAAGACCGACAGGCGCGACAACGAGCAGGGCATGATCGCCGCCGGCATCGCCGAACTGGAAGCCCGGCTCGATGGTCGCACGCTGGGTCAATATCTTCATGACATGCGCGGCACCGATCCCCGTGAGCGCGGCGCGATCCGCGTCCGTCCGCATATGGCGCGCAACGACAAGGGCCGCGAGGTGGCGGCCTATGGCTTTTATCCGCAACGCGCCATGCTGGAGAAGGAATTCGACGCCATCTGGGCCGCCCAGGCCGCGTTCTATCCGGACCTGTTGACCGAAGAGCGGCGGAAACATCTGTTCCGCGTCATCTTCTATCAGCGGCCGCTCAAGGCACCCGAGCCCGGCAAATGCAGCTTCAACCCGACCGAACAGCGTCTGCCCAAGGCTCATCCTCTGTTCCAGCGCTTCCGGCTGCTCAAGGAAGTCAACGAGTTGCGTATCGTCACCGAAACCCACAGCCAGGGCTCGCCTCTGACGCGCGAACAGCGCGACATTCTCCTCACCCTGCTGCGCGACAGGAAGGAATCCAGCTTCAAGTCCTTGCTGGGCAAGATCGCCAAGGGCCAGCCCGATGCCCGGTTCAACAAGGCCAGCGACAGCCGCGACAAGATGAAGGGCGACGAACTCGCCGCGACCATGAGCGACAAGACCCGCTTCGGGCAGGCCTGGTTTTCCATGGCCGAGGCCGAGCAATGGCGTATCATTGAAAAGCTGCGCGACACCGACGATCCGCTCGAACTCAATGCCTGGCTCGAGACCGAATATGGGCTGCCGCCCGAACGCCGCGACGCGGTCGCTGCGGCCCGGCTGCCGCAGGGCTATGGGCGGCTGGGCGAAACCGCCCTGCGCACCATGCTCGATTATATGCAGGCCGAGGTCATTTCAGAGGCCCAGGCGGCCAAAGAAGCCGGCTACGATCATGCGCTGGCGCGCAAGGGCGCGGGCCTGGACGAACTTCCCAATTATCAGGAAGTCCTTGCCCGCCGGATTCCGCCGGGCAGCGGCGAGCCGGACCATCCCTATGACATCCGCATGGGCCGCATCACCAATCCCACGGTCCATATCGCGCTCAACCAATTGCGCCGCGTGGTCAATGCGCTGATCCGCAAATATGGCAAGCCAGCCGAAATCGCCATCGAACTGGCGCGCGATCTCAAGCTCAGTGACGACCAGAAACGCGAGGTCAATGCCACCATTGCCCGCAATACCCGCGAGGCCGAACGCCGCGCCGCGCGGCTTGCCGACGAGGGGATTGACAATACCGGCCACAACCGGGCCCTGCTCCGCTTCTGGGAGGACCTGGCCCAGGACCCGCTCGACCGCGTCTGCGTCTATTGCGGTGGCGCCATCGGCGCGGCCTCGCTCTTTAACGGCAGCGTGGACATCGACCATATCCTGCCCTGGTCGAGGACCCTCGACGACAGCCGCGCCAACCGTATTCTCGTCCACCGGGAGTGCAACCGCCTCAAGCGCAATTTCGCACCCTTTGAGGTGCCCGAATGGCGCGAGCGTTATCAGGATATTCTGGTGCGCGCCGCCAAGCTGCCTGCCAACAAGCGCTGGCGCTTCGCGCCCGACGCCATGCAGCGCTACGAGGGCGAGAAGGATTTCCTCGCCCGCCAATTGAGCGATACGCAATATCTTGCGCGCATGGCGCACGAATACCTTGCCGCCCTCTATCCCGACGAAGAGCCGGATGAATGGGGCGTGTTTGCCCGCCGCAATCATGTTCGCATCGTGCCGGGGCGCCTCACCGAGATGCTGCGGCGCGTCTGGGGCCTCAATTCGGTAATTTCCGACCATAATCGCAAGAACCGCAACGATCACCGCCACCATGCCATCGATGCCATCGTGGTCGGCCTCACCACCCGCGCCATGCTGAACCGCATTTCCCATGAGGCGGCACGCGGCATCGATGTCGGCTCGGACGATGCCCTGCGCCGTTTCAAGCTGCCCTGGCCCGGTTTCCACGACGAGGTTCGCGCCATCGTCGGCCGCCTCCTGGTCAGCCACCGTCCCGACCACGGCACCCTCCCCGGCAAGGATGGCCAGGGCAGCACGGCGGGCCAATTGCACAACGATACCGCCTATGGCCTCACCGGCGAGACGCGCAAGGACCTTCCGGTCGTGGTGCGCCGCAGGCCCTTCCTGTCGCTTGAGCCAAAGGATATCGAGGCCGTCCGCGATGATCGATTGCGCGATCACCTGCAAACCGAAACCTCCGGTCTTGCCGGCAACGCCTTCGCCGAGGCGCTGCGCCGCATCCAGGAAAGCGACAAATATTACAAGGGCATAAGACGTGTCCGCGTGACCGAGGCGCTTAACGTCATTCCCATCCGCGATGCCCGGGGCCGTGCCTATAAAGCCTATAAGGGCGATGCCAATTTCCGCTACGACGTGTGGGAATTGCCCAATGGCAAATGGGTTCACGAAGTGGTGTCCATGTTCGAGGCGCATGACCGGGCCTGGGCTTCCAAGGTCCATGCCGACAATCCCGCGGCCCGGCGCGTTCTCAGCCTCAAGCAGAACGACATGGTCGCCTATAACCATCCCGAAAGCGGCCTGACCTATGGGCGTGTCGTCAAGTTTGGCCAAAATGGCCAGATCGCCCTCGCCGCGCATCATGAAGCTGGAGCGCTCAAATCCCGCGCCGCCGATCCTGAAGACCCATTCAAATATTTCTTCAAATCGGCGGGAGCCGCCAGGGATGTTGCCCTGCGCCAGGTGCGCATGGACGAAATCGGCCAAATCTTCGACCCCGGCCCGCAGGACCGGGAAAGCCGGCTGGCGCGCAAGGCGGCCGGGCGCCGTTAATAGTAAACGAAGTATTTCTTGGTGATAAAACGCGCCCTCCACTACGTTTTTCGTCATGGAGCGCGTGGTTGACATAGAAACCGACAATCTTTTCCTTGCCGTGCATCGCGGTTTCCTGACCGTTCATGCCCAGCACGAGGAGCGGGGGCGCATCGCGCTCGACGACATCGGCGCGCTGATCGTTCATGCCCATGGCACGACCTGGTCCAATACCGTCTTTACCCGCCTCGGCGAGCGGGGCGTGCCCATCGTCATCTGCGGCCCCAATCACGCACCGAAATCCATGGTCTGGCCCATTGAAGGCCACCATTTGCAGGGGGCAAGGATGCGCGCCCAGCTTGCCGCGTCCCGTCCCCTGGCCAAGCAACTCTGGAAGGACATCGTGCGGGCCAAGATCCGCATGCAGGGTGCCGTCCTGGCCCGCAATGGCCATGAGGCGGGCGCTTTCGATCTCCTGGCGCGCAAGGTTCGCTCCGGCGATCCCGACAATATCGAGGCGCAGGCCGCGCGCCGCTATTGGAAAATCCTCTTCGGGCCCGATTTTACCCGCGACAGGGATGCGGGCGCCATCAACGGCCTGCTCAATTACGGCTATACCGTGCTGCGCGCCATCGTTTCACGCGCCATCTGCGCGGCCGGCCTGCACCCCACATTGGGCATTTTCCACGCCAACCGCGCCAATGCCTTCGCATTGGCCGACGATTTGATGGAGCCCTATCGCCCTTTGGTCGATCACTTGGTGCGCGGCCTCGTCGCGGAGGGCCAGACCGAAATCACCCCGCAGACCAAACTGGCCCTTACGGGGATCGCCACGCTCGACCTGCCCGGCTACAGCGGTCTTTCACCCCTGACGGTCCAAGTGCAGCGCTTCGTTCATTCCCTGGCCACCAGCTTTGAAACCGGGAAGGCGCAGCTTGACTTTCCCAAGGCGCCGAATGGGGCTCGAAATGACAACAATGCGTGAACCCGAAACACCCAAAGGCGACACGCATCTCAGCGGATACCAGCTCATGTGGATGCTCGTGACCTTCGACCTGCCGGTGGAAACCAAGGCCCAGCGCGCCGCCGCCACAAAATTCCGCCTGGCCCTGCTCGACTTGGGCTTTGAAATGAGCCAGCTTTCCAATTATCTTAGATTTTGCAATGGGAAAGAGCAGTTCGAGTCCTATGTCCGCAAGATCGAATCGCACCTGCCGGAACTGGGCGACGTCTACATCTTCCAGTTTACCGACCGCCAATACGAAAACATCGTCCGATTCTCCGACCAGGGCCGCCGCAGCCCCCGGAAAAACCCGACTCAAATGGCCCTTTTCTAAGGCCCCTACTCATTTCCCAAGCACCGATACCGCCGATTTCCCATGCAATAACAAGGAGATCGGCCGGTATCGAGCCTAGCAGTTCAGAAATCGCGGTCCAACGGCAACCGCCTTGAGACTCGCCCTGATCTCGGCCTTAGCCTAGCAGTTCAGAAATCGCGGTCCAACGGCAACGGGAATGCTCAAATAGCTCTGAGATGTCGGAGCCTAGCAGTTCAGAAATCGCGGTCCAACGGCAACGTGCAAGTCCATCCATGTGAAGCCGTTCCTAGCCTAGCAGTTCAGAAATCGCGGTCCAACGGCAACCGATGAGGCTTCGGACCCGTTTGAGGCCACAGCCTAGCAGTTCAGAAATCGCGGTCCAACGGCAACTCTCGCTCGGCTGGGCCGGTGCGCTCGGCAGCCTAGCAGTTCAGAAATCGCGGTCCAACGGCAACTGTCGTCCTTGATGAGATCGTCGAGGATCAAGCCTAGCAGTTCAGAAATCGCGGTCCAACGGCAACCAGAATGTCCATGAACTCCTGCGGGACCGCAGCCTAGCAGTTCAGAAATCGCGGTCCAACGGCAACGAAGCAAGTTTTATGTGGCGCTCAACCTGGAGCCTAGCAGTTCAGAAATCGCGGTCCAACGGCAACAAGCAGCGTCTCATATCGGCCCTGCCTTTCAGCCTAGCAGTTCAGAAATCGCGGTCCAACGGCAACAAGGCGAGAAGGTGGACAAGGACTTCGCCGAGCCTAGCAGTTCAGAAATCGCGGTCCAACGGCAACTGGGTTTCCCGTATTGACCCATCCTGAAATAGCCTAGCAGTTCAGAAATCGCGGTCCAACGGCAACGAGACGGTGAAGCGCTTCAAGGATATGGGAAGCCTAGCAGTTCAGAAATCGCGGTCCAACGGCAACAAATCAGTGTGTGGGTTGATTTCTCGGTGGAGCCTAGCAGTTCAGAAATCGCGGTCCAACGGCAACATATGCATCTAGTGACACGCGATTGGTCCAAGCCTAGCAGTTCAGAAATCGCGGTCCAACGGCAACATCCTTCGGCAGGGGCCGGGCGATGATTTGAGCCTAGCAGTTCAGAAATCGCGGTCCAACGGCAACTCAATGGCGTCATAGCCCTTGTAATTCCGGAGCCTAGCAGTTCAGAAATCGCGGTCCAACGGCAACAAGAGCGGGCGTTGGCGCGCGTGGACTGCCAGCCTAGCAGTTCAGAAATCGCGGTCCAACGGCAACTCAAGGCCGAAGAAATCGACGGGGACGTGAAGCCTAGCAGTTCAGAAATCGCGGTCCAACGGCAACCCCGAGCGTCCCGTCATCACGGCGCTGCCGAGCCTAGCAGTTCAGAAATCGCGGTCCAACGGCAACACCATCTGCTACGGCGAGACGCGCGGCGTCAGCCTAGCAGTTCAGAAATCGCGGTCCAACGGCAACCCGGCCCGTCACCGGGTCGATGGTGCAGGAAGCCTAGCAGTTCAGAAATCGCGGTCCAACGGCAACAGGGCGCGGCCGATGCCGTTTCGGAAGATGAGCCTAGCAGTTCAGAAATCGCGGTCCAACGGCAACCGGGCCTGGTGCAGCCGCACACCGGCCTCGAGCCTAGCAGTTCAGAAATCGCGGTCCAACGGCAACTGGAGACGCCGTGCGTTGCCACGTCCTCAAAGCCTAGCAGTTCAGAAATCGCGGTCCAACGGCAACTCCTTTGTTGAACGCCGCAATTCTGCATGGAGCCTAGCAGTTCAGAAATCGCGGTCCAACGGCAACTGGCTGGCCTTTGAGCGTTTCGAGGGTTCCAGCCTAGCAGTTCAGAAATCGCGGTCCAACGGCAACCCGGCCCGTCACCGGGTCGATGGTGCAGGAAGCCTAGCAGTTCAGAAATCGCGGTCCAACGGCAACAGGGCGCGGCCGATGCCGTTTCGGAAGATGAGCCTAGCAGTTCAGAAATCGCGGTCCAACGGCAACCGGGCCTGGTGCAGCCGCACACCGGCCTCGAGCCTAGCAGTTCAGAAATCGCGGTCCAACGGCAACTGGAGACGCCGTGCGTTGCCACGTCCTCAAAGCCTAGCAGTTCAGAAATCGCGGTCCAACGGCAACTCCTTTGTTGAACGCCGCAATTCTGCATGGAGCCTAGCAGTTCAGAAATCGCGGTCCAACGGCAACTGGCTGGCCTTTGAGCGTTTCGAGGGTTCCAGCCTAGCAGTTCAGAAATCGCGGTCCAACGGCAACGTCTGCATCGTCGCCGAAAGATGGCGATGGAGCCTAGCAGTTCAGAAATCGCGGTCCAACGGCAACAGGCCGAGGCCGAGGAAAAGACCATCCTGCAGCCTAGCAGTTCAGAAATCGCGGTCCAACGGCAACGGTTGAGGCTGGGCGGCGCGCTATTGTGTCAGCCTAGCAGTTCAGAAATCGCGGTCCAACGGCAACCAGGTCGAGGGCGGCGACGTCATTCCGTTCAGCCTAGCAGTTCAGAAATCGCGGTCCAACGGCAACGATCGATCGTTTCCTGCGCCCACAGCCGCCAGCCTAGCAGTTCAGAAATCGCGGTCCAACGGCAACCCTTGGCGAGGCAGAAAAGGACGTCCAACCAGCCTAGCAGTTCAGAAATCGCGGTCCAACGGCAACGAGAAAGTCGATGTGGTCAAGAATGGCGAGAGCCTAGCAGTTCAGAAATCGCGGTCCAACGGCAACAGATCGCATTATACGCCTCGAGATAGGCGGAGCCTAGCAGTTCAGAAATCGCGGTCCAACGGCAACTGAGCATGTAACGGATGACCTCCTTACGGCAGCCTAGCAGTTCAGAAATCGCGGTCCAACGGCAACTTCCGAGCTTTCGGCTGCAAGTGAGACAACAGCCTAGCAGTTCAGAAATCGCGGTCCAACGGCAACCGAACCAACCCCACCCCTGACCGCTGTGGGAGCCTAGCAGTTCAGAAATCGCGGTCCAACGGCAACGGATGTTGCATCCGCGCGCTGCCCGCGCACAGCCTAGCAGTTCAGAAATCGCGGTCCAACGGCAACCATATTCGCCTTCGGACGCAAACAACCAGCAGCCTAGCAGTTCAGAAATCGCGGTCCAACGGCAACTGCGGAAGCTCTGCCCGCGCATCGAGGGGGAGCCTAGCAGTTCAGAAATCGCGGTCCAACGGCAACCTCGGTGCTGATGCAGCTCACCACCACTCCAGCCTAGCAGTTCAGAAATCGCGGTCCAACGGCAACTCGGCGGCGAAGCCGAAGAGAGGGGCTGTGAGCCTAGCAGTTCAGAAATCGCGGTCCAACGGCAACCGTGGAGGTATCTATGGACCATCCCCCATTAAGCCTAGCAGTTCAGAAATCGCGGTCCAACGGCAACCTACGATGCTGTCTCGTACGCAGGTAGTTGAAGCCTAGCAGTTCAGAAATCGCGGTCCAACGGCAACAGGATGGTGATGCGCCGGAAGACAGCGAGGAGCCTAGCAGTTCAGAAATCGCGGTCCAACGGCAACCCAAGCTGCATGTACGAGTTGTGTCCATCCAGCCTAGCAGTTCAGAAATCGCGGTCCAACGGCAACGAAAAGGTCGATATTGTTGCCAACGGGGAAAGCCTAGCAGTTCAGAAATCGCGGTCCAACGGCAACCCAACTGGGCTGTCACGCAGCGCGGGATTAAGCCTAGAGCGTTTCACGTTTAGGTGGCTCCGTATCCTGCGTTTGCGATGTAATTGGCGCACTCGTCTGGCTCGATTGTCTGAACGAGTTTGCCAATGTGCCGCCAGGTGTCTTCGAGGGTGCGGCGCTGGGCCATGCGCATCCAGTGCTTGATCTTTGAGAAGGCCTGCTCGATGGGGTTGAGATCGGGAGAGTAGGCCGGCAGATACCAGAGCCTGGCGCCTCGTGCGCGGATGGCACGGCCGATCTCGATGGCTTTGTGGCTCCCCAGATTGTCCATCACCACGATGTCCCCAGGACCGATCGTGTCGAGCAGTTGCTGGTCGATCCAGGCACGGAAGCTCTGGCCATTGATCGGACCATCAAAGACACAGGGGGCGACGATACCGTCTGCGCGCAGCGCCGCCACGAATGTCATGGTGCGCCAGTGGCCATGGGGTGCGTAGCCGCGCAGCCGACCGCCCTTTGTGCCCCAACCGCGGATCGGGGCCATGTTGGTCTTGATCCAGGTCTCGTCGATGAACACAAGATGGTTGGGGTCGAGATGAGGCTGGACGCTCTTCCAGCGGGCGCGCCGCCGGGCGATGGCGGCATGGCCCTGTTCAAGCGCGAACAGGACTTTTTTTAAAGCTCAGCCCCTCGCGCCGCATGAAAAGCCACACAGCATTGTGGGACACCTTCACCCCGCGTGCCGCCAGTTCGTCCTTGAGACCGTGCAGCGTCAGGTGTGGGGTCTGCGCAATCCGCTCCAGAATGAAGGCCCGGTGATCGGTCAGAACCGGACGGCGATGCCCGCCCATCTGCCCAGGAGCAACCGAGCCCGTCTGTCGATAGCGCCGGCTCCACTTGATGGCCGACGACACCGAAACACCAAAATGGCTCGCCGCCTCGTGGCAGCTCTGCCCCGCCAAAACCGCAGACACAACACGTTCACGAAGATCAGTCGAAAGAGGTCCCGCCATCGATGCTGGCCTCCACTCCAGCACCAATCTTGAATCATAAATCAAACCTGACGGGAATCCCCCGAGTCAGCTTCAATGTGAAACGGTCTAGCAGTTCAGAAATCGCGGTCCAACGGCAACTGCCTGTCCTTCGACAGCGCAGCGCTTGCAAGCCTAGCAGTTCAGAAATCGCGGTCCAACGGCAACCCTGGTAGCCTTTTCAATATGTTATCCGCCAAGCCTAGCAGTTCAGAAATCGCGGTCCAACGGCAACCGGTCCTCGACAAGACAGGCGATCTTGATAAGCCTAGCAGTTCAGAAATCGCGGTCCAACGGCAACTACCCCTACGTGTCAGGCCTCATCAGTCTAAGCCTAGGGTCAGGACCTATTGATTTTGGCTGACGGCCGTGATTCAGGCTTCGTGAGCAGGAGCCCGAGTGATGAGTAATTTGTTTTGGCTGGCGGAGGAGCAAATGGCCCGTCTTCAGCCCTATTTCCCCAAGAGCCATGGCCGTCAGCGCGTTGATGATCGACGCGTTCTGAGCGGCATCATCTTCGTTAATCGCAACGATCTCAGGTGGCGCGATGCGCCGAAGGAATACGGTCCAGCAAAGACGCTTTATAATCGTTGGAAGCGCTGGAGCGACAAGGGTGTCTTTATGCAGATGATGGAAGGCCTGGCTGTGCCTGAAGCCGCAGAGCACAAGACCATCATGATCGATGCGACCTATCTCAAAGCCCACCGCACGGCTTCCAGCCTGCGGGTAAAAAAGGGGGCGCGGGCCGCCTGATTGGATGCACGAAAGGCGGAATGAACACCAAGCTTCATGCCGTAACGGATGCGAATGGTCGCCCGATCAGCTTCTTCATAACGGTAGGTCAGGTCAGCGATTACACCGGTGCTGCGGCCTTGCTTGATGAACTTCCCAAGGCCAAATGGCTGTTGGCCGACCGTGGATATGATGCCGACTGGTTTCGTGACGCTTTACAAGCAAAGGGCAATCACTCCCTGCATTCCGGGTAGGAAATCCCGCAGCAAGACCGTCAAATACGACAAGCGCCGCTACAAACGGCGCAACCGGATCGAGATTATGTTCGGGCGTCTCAAGGACTGGCGACGCGTTGCTACGTGCTACGACAGGTGCCCAATGGCCTTCTTCTTCGCTATCGCTCTCGCAGCAACCGTCATCTTCTGGATCTGATCAACGAGTCCTGAGCCTAGCAGTTCAGAAATTCCGCTCCGCCGTCAGTGCCGAAACAGCTTTGGAATCCCTGGCAAGACAAGCCTCCCTGCGCCGGCGAAGAGGCAGGAAAGGCGTTGGCGGCAATTTCGGGGAGTGAAGCGCGCGCTGGCTGGGGCGCCAGGATTCGAACCTGGGAATGGCGGTACCAAAAACCGCTGCCTTACCACTTGGCGACGCCCCAACTGGCGCGGTTCCTACACGGTTTGCCCAAGGCGTGCAACACGCCTCGAAAGGGCCCGCAAAAGGTTGTGGGAAGCGCTTGATCGGGACCAAGAGCACGGCTATAACGCCGCCACATCGTGACCGCGCCGGCCCTGTGCCGTGCATCCCGAATGGGTCACATGCCTGACGGAGTATAGCGCAGCCTGGTAGCGCACCTGCTTCGGGAGCAGGGGGTCGCGTGTTCGAATCACGCTACTCCGACCAATCGAGCCCCGGCCTTGCAAAAGGCCGGGGTTTCGTTTGTCCGGGAACCGGCGCCGCAAGGCGGGCATTGGGAAGCGAAGGCCGATGGAGAATGCGCATGCGCCATGCCCTGCCCCAATGCGACCGGATGCGGGCCGACGAGATCGCGCCGTCCGCCGCGCTGCGTTTTTCCTGCGACGAGGATGCCGGCTGGCGGCGCCTGCGGCGCGGCTGGGGCTTTGCCTATGCCGATGCGGCGGGCAATAGACCCGGGCCCGGCGATCTGGCCCGCATAAAGGCCTTGGCCATTCCCCCGGCCTGGCGCGCGGTGTGGATTTGCCGCGACCCGCGCGGCCATATCCAGGCGACCGGACGGGACGAGCGGGGCCGCAAGCAATACCGCTATCATGCTGATTGGACGGCGCGGCGCAGCGCCACGAAATTCCACATGCTGGCCGATTTCGCCGCCGCCCTGCCGGCACTGCGGGCCCAGGTCGATGCCGATCTGCGACGGCACAGCCTGGGGTTCCCGCGCGTGGTCGCGTCCATCGTCTGGCTGCTCGACAACAGCCTCATTCGGGTCGGCAATCCCGCCTATGCGCGCGACAATCGCAGTTTCGGCCTCACCACATTGCGCCAGCGCCATCTCGAAATCACCGGGGAGACGCTGCGGTTCCGCTTTCGCGGCAAATCGGGCAAGCAATGGAACCTGGGCCTGGCCGACCGCCGCATTGCCCGCGTCCTGCGCGCCTTGCAGGATCTGCCCGGCCAGCACCTGTTCCAATATGAGGATGAGGGCGCGCGCCACGCCATCACGTCGCGCGAGGTCAACGATTATATCGCCGCCCATGCCGGCCCCGATTTCACCTCGAAACATTTCCGCACCTGGGCCGGCAGCGTGCGCGCCTTCGGCCTGCTGGCCGATCTGCCGCTGCCCGAAAGTGCGGCTGGGCGCGCCCGGGCCCTCAATGGCGCGATCGATGCGGTGGCCGCGAAACTGGGCAATACCCGCGCTGTTTGCCGTCAAGGCTATATCCATCCTGCCATATTGGCCGATTGGCAGGCCGGCGCCCTCCATCGCTCGGGCCGGCTGCGCCCGGTCGAGGGGCTGGACGGCGACGAGGTCGAAACCGTCCATTTCCTCAAGCGGCACGCTTCAACGACAAGGGCCGACCCGAAGGCCGGCCCCTGAAATCATGGCGATGGACTGGTTCACCGCCGGGCGGCGAACACTTCCCAGAGCCCCGTCACGGTCAGCGCCGCCAGGGCCATCTTCAGCAGGTCCCAGACGATGAAGGGCTGGACGGCACCGGCAAAGGCCGAAGCGATCACATTGTTCTGGTCCACCCAGGAAGCGATGCCGGCCATGGCCACCAGCCAGGCAAAGCCCAGCGCATAGAGCACGGCCGTGGCCACCAGCATGGCGCCGAACAGCGTCAGCGGCCGGGTCGAGGCGCCCCGGTCGGCGGCATAGCCGATAATGGCGGCCTGGGCGAGGAAGCCGACGAGGAAACCGCCGGTGGGACCGGCGAGATAGGCCAGCCCGCCACCCGTGGCGAAGACCGGCAGGCCGAAGGCCCCTTCCATGAGATAGAGCGCCACGGTGGCCACGCCGATTCGCGCGCCGAAAGCGGCAGCGAGGGCGGCAATGGCAAAGCTCTGCAAGGTGACGGGAACAGGCCAGACCGGCACATTGATCTTGGCGGCGATGGTGATGAGCAGCGTGCCCAGCACGACGGTTGCGAGGTTGGTCGCCAGTTTGGCGGCGTCGCCCTTGGGCTGGAACACGCCCAGAAGCGTGTTGGGCGTGGTCAAAGTCACGGCCATTTCATACCTTCCATGCTTGGTCGAACCGGCGCGCCGCAGCGGCACGCCTTAAGTTCAGGCCTTCGCTTCTTACTTTTTCGTGACCGGCGGTGCAATGGCAAGTCCTTCCTCGCAACCCGACTATGACAGGAATTTCCAGCCCATGACCGGCCGGCCGGTGGTGGCGGGCCCGGGCATCGTCCGCGTCACCGCCCCCAATGCCTCGGCCTATACCTTTACCGGCACCAATACCTTCATCCTGGGCCACGAGCGGCTGGTGCTGCTCGATCCCGGCCCCGAAAATGCCGCGCATGCCGCCGCGCTCCGCGCCGTCATCGGCGCCCGCCCGGTCGCGGCGGTGCTGCTCACCCATACCCACCGCGATCACAGCGCCTCGGCTGCATATTGGGCCCGAAGCCTGGCAGCGCCGCTCTGGTTCGGCGGCCGGCACCGGCTTTCGCGCCCCCTGCGCCGCTTCGAGCGCAATCGGCTCCGCCGCTCCGCCGATTGGGATCTGGTGCCCGACCGCGTGCTTGGGGATGGCGAGAGCATCCGGGCCGGCGACATCGCCCTCAGCGTCCATGCCACGCCCGGCCATTGCGCCAATCATCTCGCCTTCGGGGTCGAGGGCACCGACATTCTCCTCAGCGGCGATCATGTCATGGGCTGGAACTCCACCCTGGTCGCGGTGCCCGATGGATCGATGGCCGATTACCTGGCCTCGCTCGACAAACTCATCGCCCTGCCCTTCTCGCGCTATTTGCCCGCCCATGGCGGCCCCATCGCCGATGGTCCGGCCCATGCCGCCGCCCTCAAGGCCCACCGCCAATTGCGCAATGCCCAGCTTCTCAATGCCGTCGCCAATGGCGCGCGCGGCATCGCTGCCGTCGTCGCCGCCATCTATCCCAGCCAGCCGGCGAAAATCCGCCGCGCCGCAGGCCTCACCATGATGGCCCATGTCGAATATCTCGAGGCGCGGGGCGAAATCAGGGTCGCGCGGGGCCCATTCGGCACCAGGCTGGCGCCGGTCTGAAGCCCTCTCACCGTTTCTCAGGGAGAAGGAGCGGTCATCGATTCCGCAAGGACGCGAAACGCTCTAATCCCGCACGAATCCGACCGCTCCCTCGCGCCCGGTCTGGCCACGATGGCGCAATTTGTGATCGGCCAGCACCAGGGCCATCATCGCCTCGCCCACCGGCACGGCGCGAATGCCCACGCAGGGGTCGTGCCGGCCCTTGGTGACGATATCGGTGTTCCGGTTGGCCGTCGTCACCGTCTGGCGCGGCGTCAGGATGGACGAGGTCGGCTTGACCGCGAAGCGGCACACGACCGGATCGCCATTGGAGATGCCCCCCAGAATGCCCCCGGCATTGTTGGACAGGAAATAAGGCCTTTCGGGCCCGGCCCGCATCTGGTCGGCATTGTCCACGCCGGTCAGGCCCGCCGCCTCGAAGCCGGCGCCGATTTCCACGGCCTTGACCGCATTGATGCTCATCATGGCCGAGGCCAGGTCCGCGCTCAGCTTGCCATAAATCGGCGCGCCCCAGCCGGCCGGCACGCCCTCGGCCACCACCTCGATCACCGCCCCGGCCGAATTGCCGCTCTTGCGCAACCCATCGAGGTAATCGGCCCAGCGCTCGGCCGCCCGGGCGTCGGCACAAAAGAACGGGTTCTGTCCCACCTGGGCCCAATCGAAATTGCCGTAATCGATTTTGTGCGGCCCCACCTGCACCAGGCTGGCGCGGATGGTGACGCCGTCCAGCACCTGCCGGGCCACCGCGCCGGCGGCCACTCGCGCCGCCGTTTCGCGCGCCGAGGTGCGCCCGCCGCCGCGATAATCGCGGATGCCATATTTCTGGTCATAGGTGTAATCGGCGTGGCCAGGCCGATATTTGTCGCGAATTTCCGAATAATCCTTCGAGCGCTGGTCGGTATTTTCGATCAACAGCGAAATCGGCGTGCCGGTGGTGCGTGGCCCACCGCTGCGCTCGTCCTCGAACACGCCGGACAGGACTTTCACCGCATCGGCCTCGCGCCGCTGCGTGGTGAATTTCGATTGTCCGGGCTTGCGGCGGTCGAGGTCGCGCTGGATCATTTCGGGGGTGAGGGCAAGGCCCGGCGGACAGCCATCCACCACTACCCCCAAGGCCGGCCCATGGCTCTCGCCCCAGGTCGTGAACCGGAAAAGATGCCCGAACGTATTGAAAGACATGGCGCAACCCCGTTACTGGCCCGCGTTCTAGCAGGAAGGGGCGTCAGGTCAATCGAGCCAGTTCTCTACCGCCAGCCCCGGCACGCGGGAAAATTCCCCGATATTGCCGGTCACCAGCACCAGATCGAGCGCCAGGGCATGAGCGGCAATGAAGAGGTCGTTGGGGCCGATGATTGTCCCTGCGCGTTCGAGCTCGGCGCGAATCCGGCCGTAATGCAAATCGGCCGGCAACTCGAATGGCATGATTGGCATGCTGCGAAGCAGCAAATCCAGGCTCCGCTCGAGGCGGAGCGATGGCCTCCTGGCAAAACCGAACTGGATTTCGGCGGACGTCACGACACTGATGCACACCCGATCAGCCCCGAAGGCGACCAACCGGTCCCGAACCGGTCCATCGTGTGGGCTCCTGACCAAAGCGGACACGATATTGGTATCGAGCATGGCCTTGAGCAGGCTCAAAACTCTATATCCCGCAGCGGTCCAAGATCGTCATCGCTTATGTCGGGCCATTCCTCCGCGCTCAAAGGCTCCATTTGATCGAGCGCTTCAAGCAGGGTCATCTTGGGTTCGACAATAAGGGCGTCCCCGTCCTGGCGAATGGTCATTTCACCTTCGGATAGCGTGAATCCCGGCGGCAAGACAATCACCTGCGCCCCGGTTTCGGTTCGCTCCACCTTAACGATCACCGATCTGTTAACCTTGATCTCGTTCACGGGCGCCTCCATGGCAGCTCATGCATGAAAACATAAGCCCGAATGGCGCCCGCAACAACCGGCGGGCTCAGCGAACGGTTTCGTCCCAGGTGTTCTGCGCCGAATGGAGCACCATGCGGCCGCCGGCGAAATGGGCGATGACGCCTTGCGGCGGCGGCCAGTTGAGCACGTCGCGCCGCGCGGTCCCCTCCACCAGGTGCCGCAGCACGCGCAACACGCCGCCATGGGCCACCACCACGGCATAGTCGGTCAATTCCCGCGCGAAATCGAGAAGCCGGGCCGCCACGTCGTCGTAATTCTCGCCCCCTTCGGGGCGGAAAGCCCAATAGCTGTCGTCCCGCTCGCCGGGGGCCAGGGCGGCGTGTTCGCGGGCGATTTCGGCATGCAGCCGCCCCTCGAAATTGCCGAAGGAAATCTCGATGAGGCGCGGATCGTGGACGACCGGAGGCAGGTCCACCGCGAAGGCGGCGCGCATGCGGTCCATGGTTTCGGCCGCCCGGCTGAGGGGCGAGGCGAACCATTTGAGCGAGGCCGGCTCCACCCCGTCCCGCTGCAAAAGCTCACGCAACAGCAGCCCATTGGCATCGGCCTGCAATTGGCCGGTGCGATTGAGCGGAATGTCGCGGCTGCCTTGATAGCGCTGTTCGCGGTTCCAGTCGGTTTCGCCGTGCCGGGCAAAGTAAAAGTCCGGCCATAGAGGGGCAGTCATGAGCGTCCCGCGCGCCAGGGGCGCGTCCTTGTGCAAGAAGATTGAGCCGGTTCAGCCTTGGCGCATTGTTCAGGCGTCCGCCTGTTCCGCCGCGTCATCGAGCAGTTTCATGCCCACGACATTGAAGCCGGCGTCGACATAATGGATTTCGCCCGACACGCCGCCGGCCAGGTCCGAGAGCAGGTAGGTCGCCGCCCCCCCGACATCCTCGATATCGACATTCTTGCGCAGGGCCGAATTGGCTTCCTGCCAGTGCAGCATGTCGCGCAGGCCCGAAATACCGGAAGCGGCGAGGGTCTTGATGGCGCCGGCCGAGATGGCGTTGACACGAATGCCCTTCTTGCCCAGGTCGACGGCGAGATAGCGCACCGAGGCTTCCAGGGCGGCCTTGGCCACGCCCATGACGTTGTAATTGGGCACATATTTGACCGCGCCGTAATAGGTCAGGGTCAAAAGCGCCCCGCCTTCGCTCATCAGCGCTTCGGCGCGCCTGGCCACGGCGGTGAAGGAATAGACCGAAATGTCCATGGTCAGCGCGAAATTGTCGCGGCTGGTTTCGATATAGCGGCCTTCCAGCTCGTCCTTGTTGGAAAAGCCGATGGCGTGGACCACGAAATCGAGCTTGCCCCACCTGTCCTTGATCTGGCGGAAGGTTTCGTCCATGGCCGCTTCGTCGGTCACGTCGCATTCGACAAGGAAATCCGAGCCCACTTCGGCAGCCAGGGGTTCGACCCGGCGCTTGAGGGCTTCGCCCTGATAGGAAAAGGCGAGTTCGGCGCCCTGGGCGTGCAATTGCCTGGCGATGCCCCAGGCGATCGAGCGGTTATTGGCGAGGCCCATGATGAGCCCGCGCTTGCCTGCCATCAATCCAGTGGCCATTGTTGGATTTCCCTTGCTGGAGTCGTTTGCCCGGTTGTGGCACATGCAAGCCCGGCGCGGCAAGCGCACCACCCTCTGCCACAGATGTCCAAGGCCGGTTTTCCATGTCCCTTTCCGCCTCCGAGATCCAAGACGCCCTTTCCGCCATGGTCGGCAGCGATGCCGTGATCGGCGACCCGGCGCGGATGGGCGCCTGGCTCAACGAGCCGCGCAAGCGCTTCCACCAGCCGGCCGCCGCGGTGGTCGTCCCGCCCGACATCGCCGCCATCCAGGCGATTCTGCGCTGGGCGCACGAAAACCGCGTCGGCATCATCCCCCAGGGCGGCAATACCGGCCTGGTCGGCGCGCAGGTGCCGCTGCGGGGCGACGAGGTCATCGTGAGCCTGGCGCGGCTCGACCGCATCCGCTCCATCGACAGTGCCGCCGGCGTCATGGTGGCCGAGGCCGGCGCCATTCTCGAAAACGCGCACAAGGCCGCCGAGGCGGCCGGCACGATATTCCCGCTCTGGCTCGCCTCGCAGGGCTCGGCCCGCATCGGGGGCGTGCTCTCCTCCAATGCCGGCGGGGTCAACGTGCTGGCCTATGGCAATGCGCGCGAATTGACCATGGGGGTCGAGGCGGTGCTGGCCGATGGCCGGCTCTACCAGGGCCTCAATGCCCTCAAGAAGGACAATACCGGGTACGATCTCAAAGATTTGCTGGTCGGGGCCGAGGGCACGCTGGGCATCATCACGGCGGCCAGCCTCAAGCTCTATCCCCTGCCCCGGGACCACGAGACGGCCCTCGTCAACCTCGCTTCGCCCGAGGCGGCGCTGGCCCTGTTCCAACTCCTGCGCGCGCGCGTCGGCGGCCGCCTCAACGCCTTCGAGCTTATTCCCCATATCGGGCTCGACATTCAGCTTCGCCACCATATGCTCGACGCCGATCCCACCGCCGGCTTTTCGCCCTGGTACGGCCTTATCGAGCTGACCCGCATGGACGGCATCGAACCGGGCGCCCTGCAAGCCGTGCTGGAAACGGCCTTCGAGCAGGCGCTCATCAGCGACGCCACCCTTGCGGAATCGCTTTCCGAGCGCGCCCGCATGTGGGCCTTCCGCGAGCAGATGAGCGAATGCCAGAGCCGCGAGGGCGCCTCGATCAAGCACGATGTCTCGGTGCCCATCGCCGCCGTGCCCCGTCTCATCGCCGAGGGCAACGCGGCCGCCGAAAAGCTCTGCCCCGGCATCCGCCCGGTGCCTTTCGGGCATATGGGCGACGGCAATATCCATTACAATTTCTCCATGCCCCCCAGCGCCGATCCCAAGGCCTTCATGGCCCGCTATGACGAGCCCATGCACGACATCGTCTATGAGGTGGTGCTGCGCCTGGGCGGCTCGGTTTCGGCCGAACACGGCATCGGCCAACTCAAGGTAGACCTGCTCAAAAAGGTCAAGGACCCGGTGGCGCTCGAAATGATGCGCGCCATCAAGGCGGCCCTCGATCCGCGCGGCATCCTCAATCCGGGAAAGATGCTGGGCTGAGCTTTGCCGGCGGGCCGGCCCGGTTCCCTCGATGTGCGTTCTTGCGCCCGTCCCGCGCAGCGCCCATCTCTGGCCCATGCTTTTGAAAGATATCCAGTTCCTCGACGATTCCACCCGCCCCGCCATTCCCCGGCTCGACGGCGTCACCGACCGGCAGCGCCTGCCCGGCGAGCATCTCAGGCTGATCCACGATCACCTGCGCGACAACATGGTGGTGCTCGGCCGCCTCATCGAACGCGCCGCCGCCGGCAAGGCCAGCGCGGAGGAGGTCAAGGCCGAAACCGCCGATCTCGCCATGATCTCGAATTATCGCCGCTTCGGCACGCTGTGCGGGCAATATTGCCAATTCGTGCATGGCCATCATTCCATCGAGGACCAGATGATCTTTCCGGGCCTGGCCGCGCAAGGTCCCGCCTTCAAGGCCATTGCCGAGCGGTTGCAGGCCGAGCATGTGGTCGTCCACCAGCTTCTCGAACGCCTCATCGACGCCCTCATCGCGCTGGCCGATGCGCCGGGCCCCGAAAATTTCGCCGCCGCCGCCGAAATCTTCCGCACCCTTGAAACGGTGCTGCTTTCCCATCTCGGTTACGAGGAAGACGCCATCGGCGACGCCCTGGGCTATTTCGAGATCGGGGTCTGAAGCCTTTTCCCGTTTGTTCTGCGGGAACGCTCCAGCCCTCCCTAGAACAAATCCATCTGCCCGCCATTCTCCGGCTTTTTCCGTTCCACCGGCGCCGGCTTTTCCGGCGTCACCGGCGCGATCAGGTCCGGATCGTCGTCCCGCGCCGAATTGACCCTGGTGGAGACGGGATGGAAACGCAGCGCCCCATCCTCCAGCGGCAGGGCCAGTTGCGCGGCCTCGCGCGCCCGCACCTGCCGCAGGTCGAGCCAGGCGTCTTGCGCTTCGGCATCGGGCAGGATCATGGGCATGCGATGATGGATCGCCGACAATTGCCCATTGGCCGGCACGGTAATGGTGGCGACGCTGTCGATTTCCTCGCCGTTCGGCCCCATCCAGGTGGCATAGAGCCCGGCCAGCGCCAGGGGCTGGCCGTCGGCGCGAGTGATGTAATAGGGCTGCTTCTTCCTGTCCGGCCCGGTATGCCATTCATAATAGCCACTGGCCGGCACGATGCAGCGCCCATGCTTGAGCGGATCGCGGAAGGCCGGCTTGTCTGCCATGCTTTCGGCCCTGGCATTGATAAGCAGCGGAAAGTCGCGCGGATCCTTCACCCAGCCCGGCACCAGCCCCCAGCGCGCGAAATGCGCTTCCCGCCGGGCTTCGACTTCCCAGATGGCCACGATGGGCTGGGTCGGCGCCACATTATAGCGCGGCACCGTCTCGATGCTGTTGAGGAGCCGGAAAAGCTGCGCCATCATTTCGGGCGGCAGGGTCGAGGCATAGCGTCCGCACATGATCCATCTCGGCTTTTGAAGGCCTGTTGCCGCCGCATCCATGCGCGGCAATGACGCCGCGCATGGATGCGGGTTTCGGGGTAGAACTAGTCATCAAATGACCGAATCGCAAACCCGGGCCCAAATGACCGACCAACCCAATGCCGCCAGCGTCGCCCTCGTGCGCAACGGCCAGGTGCTGCTCATCAAGCGCGCCTATGCGCCTTACCAGAACCTGTGGACCTTTCCCGGCGGCAGCATGGAGCCGGGGGAAAGCGCCGAGCAATGCGCCGTCCGCGAGATCGAGGAAGAACTGGGCCTGGTCATCCGCAATCCCCGGCTGGCCCTGGTGCAGGCGCTGGGCCGCGACGGCGCCTATCGCCTCGCTGTCTTCGCCACCCAGGATTTTTCCGGCCTCCTGCGCCCCTCCGACGAGATCGGCGATCACAAATGGGCCGACCCCGGCATGCTTCCGGCCCTCAGGACCACGTCCCGTCTCGACGAGGTGATCCGGGAGTGCTTCAAGATTCTCGATCTGAGCTGGTAGTGTTTCACGGCCCATCGGGCTCGATCGCCCGGGCAGCCGGCCGCTGACGAAGGAAACGATGTGATCTTGCCTTGCCATCGCAGCAATCGCGGACGGATCGGGGCACCCGGCCATTTCCCCTCAAGCCTCCCTCTGGCGGGTGCGGGCCGCGAACGCCGTACATCCTCAGCCGCGGCCCTGGCAACCCGCTGGCTTTGCGGCGGACTTCTTGCTCTCCTCCTCGCCCAGCCGGCCCTGGCCATCGACCCGCCCTACCAGAAGCAGATGGAGCGGCTCGCCGAGATCATGGGGAGCCTTTACTACCTCCAGCCGCTCTGCCGCGACGGCAACGAGGACTGGCGGGCGCAGATGGCCGAACTGATCGCGCTGGACGAGCCCGACGAGGATCGTCGCCAGCGCCTGGCCGGGGCCTTCAATGGCGGCTACGAAGCCTTCGCCCGCTTCCACCACACCTGCACCCCCGCCTCGCGCGAGGCCCTGGCGCGGCTCCTGGTCGAGGGCGAAAAGCTGGTCCGCGGCATCCATACACGCTTTGCCGAATAGGGCCGGCGCTTCCCATCCGGGGCGCTCCGTAGAATTGCCTACCGGGCGTTAACCTTCGGGTTACTTCCCCCGCGCCAGCCATGCCGGCTGCATGTTAAGGCAAAATCCATGAGCACCACCAAGCCCACTTTCGCGCCGGCTTCCGGCATCGGCCCGTTCGACCGCAGCCAGGCGGAACGCCAGCTCGCCCTCGAATACCTGGCCGAGGCCTGGAACAGCGCCGAGGAAGACGGCCTGGAAAGCGCCGCCCTGGCCCATGCCTCGCTCTTCGCGGCCCTGGCCACTTTCGTGCGCCTGCACGGCGACGAAGCCACCGCCGACCTCGTCGCCCAACTCCCCGACCGCATCCGCAACGGCGAATACAACCTCGAACGCATCCTGCAATAGGGCCCGGCCCCTCCGCCATTGCCGGGCCCGTCCCGGCAATCCATCCCGCCGCTATCAACGCGGCCCAAGCCCGCCGCAAGGCCTCGGCACACGCCCCTCTCCCTCTCCAGGGCAAAAACTCCCCACCCTCCACCTCCGCGGTGAAAACTCCCTACCCCTCCACCTCCGTCATTGCCGGGCTTGTCCCGGCAATCCATCCCGCCGCTATCGCCTCGGCCCAAAACCCGCCGCGAAGCCTCGGCAAACACCCCTCTTCCTCCGGAGAACAAAGCAGGGAGTCTTCCGACAACCCCACCATTTCCAACGCTACAGCGCTTCGAGGAACCGCATCGGCCGGCCCTGTGAGGGGGTCACCAATTCGCCCTCCCACATCACCCTGTGCCCGCGCACGACGGTGCCCACAGGCCAGCCGGTCACGCTCACCCCGTCATAGGGCGTCCAGCCGGCGCGGCTCTTCACCCATTGATTGGTGATCGTCTCGCGGCGCTTGAGATCGACGATGGTGAGATCGGCATCGTAGCCCACGGCGATCCGCCCCTTGCCCGCAATGCCGAACAGCCGGTTGGGACCGTGGCTGGTCATGTCCACGAAGCGCTGCAGGCCCAGTTTCCCGGCATTGACGTGGTCGAGCATGGTGGGCACCAGCGTCTGCACGCCGGTCATGCCCGAATGGCTTTGCGGATAGGGATGGTCCTTTTCCTCGCGCGTATGTGGGGCATGGTCCGAACCGAGCACGTCGGCCACGCCATTGGCGACGCCCTTCCAGATGCCGTCCCGATGCGCCTTGTCCCGCACCGGCGGGTTCATCTGCGCATAGGTGCCCAGGCGGGCATAGGCCGTCTCGTCCAGCGTCAGGTGGTGCGGCGTCACCTCGACGCTGGCCACGTCCTTGTGGCCGGCCAGGAACACCATTTCTTCCCTGGTCGAGATATGGAGCACGTGAATGCGCTTGCCGGTCTTGTGCGCCAGGGCCACGAGGCGCTTCGTGCAATTGAGCGCCACTTCGGGCGAGCGCCAGACCGGATGGCTCGACGGATCGCCCGGCACCCGCAGGTTCTTGCGCTCCTCGAGCATGTATTCATCTTCCGAATGGAAGGCGGCGCGGCGCGAAATGGCCCGCAGGATGGCTTCCACCCCGTCGTCGTCCTGCACCAGCAGCGAGCCGGTGGACGACCCCATGAACACTTTCACGCCCGCGCAGCCGGGCAGCTTTTCCAGCACCGCCAATTCCCCGACATTGTCGTGCGTGCCCCCGATATAAAAGGCGAAGTCGCAATGCATGCGGTTGGTGCCGGCGGCGATCTTGGCCTCGAAGGTTTCGCGGCTGGTGGTCAGCGGATTGGTATTGGGCATCTCGAACACGCCCGTCACCCCGCCCATCACCGCGCTCAGCGAGCCCGATTCGAGATCTTCCTTATGCGTCAGGCCCGGCTCGCGGAAATGCACCTGCGTGTCGATCACGCCGGGCAGGATATGCAGGCCCCGGCAGGCCACGGTTTCGGCGGCGTCGCCCTCGACGGCGCCGAGCGCGGCAATCTTGCCGTCCTTGACGCCGATGTCGGCCAGGCCCTCGCCATCATGGTTGACGACATTGGCATTCTTGAAAATCACGTCGTACTGCGCCATGTCTCGGGTCCCGGTCTGGTTGAATGCGTCCGGTTCTAGAAGCTCCCGGGCTTGCCTGTCCATCCCAACGTCACCGGCTCATTCCCGCGCCCGCGGGAAACGCTGTTCTGGAGGGCCTGATGGCTATCATCCTGCGTGCCGACCGCGCCGTCTTCCGCCTTGCCGGCCCCGATGCCCATAAGCTGCTCAACGATGTCGTTACCGGGCATGTCCCGGCCAGTGCCGAAAGTTCAGCCGCCTGGTGGGCCCTGCTTTCGCCCCAGGGCAAGATTCTCGCCGAGGGCCTTGCCGCCTGGGCCGAGGGCGCGCTCTGGCTCGATGTCCATGCCGGCGTCGCCGACGATTTCTTCAGGCGCATGCGCATGTATCGGCTGCGCGCCCAGGTCGAGATCGCCGACCTGCGCGAAAGCCATCGCGTCGGCTTCTCGCCCGAGCCCGTGCCCGGCGCCGCGCAAGACAGGCGCGGCCCGGTGCAATTGGGCTGGCGCGTCATCGCGCCGGTGGACGAAGCCGCCGACTGGGTCCAGGCCGACCATGCTTTCCAGGCCGCCCGCATCGGTGCCGGCATCGCCATCCAGGGCAATGATTTTCCCACCAACGACGTTTTCGCCCACGATATCGGCATGGACATTCTCGATGGCATCGACTTCGCCAAGGGCTGCTATGTCGGCCAGGAAGTCGTCAGCCGCATGAAGCATCGCGGCACCGCCCGCCGCCGCCCCGTGCTCGTCTCGGGCATAGAAGCGCCCGGCCCCGTCATGGCCGGGCCCCGCGAAGCCGGCGCGCTCGGGCATGTCGTCGGGGGCCGGGCCGTCGCCATCCTTCGGCTCGATCGCATCACCGATCCCGGCGCGGTGACGATTGCCGGCCGGCCCGTCGCCCTGGCTTTGCCATCCTGGGCGACCTACGCCTTCGGCGGCGCGGCGGGCGGCGAGGCCTGAGCCCGCCGCCATCAGCCAATTCTCGAATCGGCAGCTTCTGCTAGTCTCGCCGCCGACATCCTTGCGAACCCGTTCGGACCCGATGCCTTCACCAAGTGCCCGCGCCTGGCAGCGCATGCTGTCGGGCCGCCGTCTCGATATTCTCGATCCTTCTCCCGTCGATGTGGAACTCTCCGACATCGCCCATGGCCTGGCGCGCGTCGCCCGCTGGAACGGCCAGACCCAGGGCGATTACCCGTTTTCGGTGGCCCAGCATTCCGTGCTGGTGCTCGAACTCTTCCGCGCCGCCAATCCCGAGGCGGGCCCCGCCTCCCAATTGCAGGCCCTGCTGCACGACGCCCCCGAATATGTCATGGGCGACATCATCTCCCCGTTCAAGGCGGCCATGGGCGGCAATTACAAGGACGTGGAGAACCGCCTGCTCTCGGCCATCTTCCTGCGCTTTTCCCTGCCCGCCACCATGCCGGCCGCGCTGGCCCGCCTCATCAAGAAGGCCGACAGGGAAGCGGCTTTCTTCGAGGCCATTCACCTGGCCGGGTTCGATCCGGCCGAGGCGCGCAAATTCTTCGGCGAGCCGACCCGGCCCGCCTTCGATGTCGATGCCTTCGACCGGCTGATCCGTCCCTGGCCGACCCAGCAGGCGCATGGCCGTTTCATCGAGGTGTTCGATAGCATCGCCCGGGCATTGTGAATGTTAACCATGTGTTAACGAAATGATCGCTGTTGCGCCTCGATATGGTTACTGATCCATTACGGCACATGTGCCGAATTGGAACAGATCGAGGCGCCTGCCATGAACCTGCCGGATCGTCATCTGCTGTTGGGAATGACCCTGGGCGCCGTCTGCGCCACGGCTCTCGCCGCCATTGGCCCGGGTGTCGTCGTGGACGTTTTCGCCGACGAGGCGCCGGCGGGGTTCGATACCGGCAAGCTGGTCAAGTTCGATGACCGGACCTACCAGGTCGATTACCAGCCCTGGGTGGCCACCGATCCGATTTCCACCAGCACGGTCAAGAAGATAGAGGGCGGCAAGGTCAGCTATGTCTCGATCTCGACCACCGCCACCGGCACCTATTCCACCGATGGGCTGACCGCGCGGAACGTGCAATATCCGGGCATCGAGGTCACTGAAGTTCCCCCGAACGAACGGGCCTGGTTCTCCTCCTGGTCGGGCGGGAAATGGCTCCGCTTTTCCAGCTATGGCGGCAATTCCTATGTCACCCTGCGCCATAACGGCGTCCGGGTCAGCACCGGCAACAACCGCACCTGCGTTTCGGGCCGGGGCTTTTCGGTCTGCTAATCAGCCGAACAGCCAGCCGCGCTTGAACTTGTAAAAGACATGCAGCCCGATCTGGGTCACCTTCTGCATGCGCGGGGCCCAGGCGGGACGCACATAGCTGGCGTGGTAATGGGTCGCGTCGCCCACTTCGGTCAGGTAAAGCTCGCCATCCAGCACGCGCCGGGCAATGTCCTCGGCCTGTTCCCACGGCTTGGGCTCATTGACCACTTCGGGAATGCCGTCGCAGGCAAAGGAGAACTGGCAGGCATTGCGCCGATTCTGGTTCTGGAACACCACGCCGCAGATCGTCTCGGGATAGCGGTGGTCCTTGACCCGGTTGAGCACAACCTGGGCCACGGCCACCTGGCCGCGATAGCTTTCGCCGCGCGCCTCGAAATAGATGGCGGTGGACAGGCACCAGCGCTCCCGGTCGGAAACCTGCATCGTCTTGCCCCGGGCAAAGCCGCCGGTCACCGGCGCATTGGCCCGCGCATAGGCCAGTTTTTCCGAGGGAACGGCAGGGCTGGGCACAATGGCGGTTGGCGCAATGCCGTCAATGGCCCGCAAGGCGCCGGCGGCCATGTCGGGATCGATCGATGCCACCGACATGCGCGGCCCCGCCTCATCCGCCGCTTCATCCACGGGGCGGCCGATATCGGCAATGCGGGTCTGGTTGAGCGCGGTTGGGTCGGCGGCGGGCAGGCGCAGGGCCGCCAGCCGCGTGCGTGCCGCCTCGAAATTGCGGGAGAATTGCAGCGGATCGAGTGCCGGCCGGACACGATCGGTCTTTTCCGCCCGGTTGGGGCCGGAGAACATCGCCGTCTCAAAGAGGCCGGCCACCGAGCCGGTAATGACCGGGTCCGCGCCGGCAAAGCTGAGGCTGGCTTGCGCCACTTCGGGCTGGGGCAGGCCATGCTCGCCCAAGGGGCCGGATGCGGGGCCGAAAGCCCCTCCGGCAAGGCCCGCATAGCTCAGCCCGGCAATACAGACAGCCAGGATATTCCTGGCCAGAAAAAGCACCGGGCGAACCGCTCTGCCCCGGTGCGCACGCACCAAAGGCCGGGTGGAAATGGCCATAAACGCTACTCAACGCTACGCAACACGAACTACAAACCGGCAAATGTGACGCTCAAATGCCGCTCTTCGTGATGATCTCTTATTAGGGTTATCGCCGGGTAAATGCGTTTGAAGGCCCTGTCGCGGCAGCGGCATGGCCGAATTGGGACTGGCGGAAATGTTACCGGAAGATAGCGCTCCCTCAGGAGCAGGCGGCGACCAGCGGAGCCACGTCGGCCTCGAAGGTGCCGATGCGGAACCGCACCGAGAGCGAGCGGCTGGTCACCGGCGTCACCCTCACGGTGAGGTTGGAGGCCCCGGCCAGGGCATCGAGAAACGCCAGGGAATCGCGGGTATTGTCGATGACGATGGCGGTGTTCTCCGCATTGACCGGCAGCGTGCTGCTGCGCGCCCTTTGCAGGTCGTATTGCAGGGTAATGCCGGCGTCGCGCCCCAGCGCCGACATGATATTGCCGGCAAAACCGAAAGCGACCTGCAACACGTCGGCCTGGCAGCTCACCGTCATGGTGGCGGGCGCCCGGCCGCTGGGCCGGGCCGGGATCAATTGCTCGGAATCGAGCTTGACGCTCGCCAGTGCCCCGGGCGCGGTATCGGGCCGGAAAATATTGTCATAGCAGGCCAGCCGCTCGACATCTTCGCTGATGGCCGCACATTGCGCGCCCCCCGGAGCCTGGGCGAAGGTCGGCATCGAAACCGCCAGCAACGCCGGCACCAGCAGAGCAGCTATGAGACGCTTCACGAAATCCGAGCCCTTCCCCATTCGTCCGGCACAGGCGCCGGCTCCGGTCACCCATAACATATGGGCAGGCCGGCGCAGCAATTTAAGCGGCGGCCTGCGCCAGCGTCAGCCGCGCGACCGGAACACGATAGGGTGAGCAGCTCACATAATCGACACCCAGCCCGGCAAAGAAATTGAGCGAAGCGGGATCGCCCGCATGTTCGCCGCAAATGCCAATCTTGAGGGCGGGATTGGCCGCCCTGCCCCGTTCCACCGCCAGCGCGATCATCTCGCCCACTCCCTTTTCGTCGATGGTGACGAAGGGATCGCGCTCATAAACGCCCTTGCGCTGGTAGGCGGCCAGGAAAGCCGGCGCATCGTCGCGCGAAATGCCGAACGTGGTCTGGGTCAGGTCGTTGGTGCCGAAGGAAATGAAGTCCACATTGGGGGCGATGTCCCCGGCCCTGAGGCAGGCACGCGGTAATTCGATCATGGTGCCGAAAGAAAAGTTCACCCGCTCCGAGCGCATCAGGCCCGCATTGTCGATCAGGGCCATGGCCCGCTCACGCACCCAGGCCACTTCGCTGGCGGTGGACACGAACGGCACCATCACCTCCACGCGCACCGGGGCGCTCTGCCTGTCGCTGGCCGCCCGCGCTCCGGCCAGCAGCGCCTGCATCTGCATTTGCAGGATTTCGGGATAGGTGATGGCCAGCCGCACGCCGCGATGGCCCAGCATGGGGTTGATCTCGGCGATCCGCTCCAGGCGCTGGCGCAGGGCCCGCACCGCGACGCCCAGCGAGGCGGCGGTCTCCTCCACCTCCTCGTCGCTGCGCGGCAGGAATTCGTGCAGCGGCGGATCGAACAGCCGCACCGTCACCGGCAGGCCCTGCATGGCCGAGAACAGGGCCGAATAATCCCCGGTCTGGTAGTCGACCAGCCCCGCGATGGCGCGGCTGCGGTCGTCCTCGTCTTCGGACAGGATCATGCGCCGCAGCGCCACCATGCGTTCGGGCGAAAAGAACATGTGCTCCGAGCGTGCCAGCCCGATTCCCTCGGCCCCGAAGCTCAGGGCCGTAGCCGCCGCTTCCACCGTTTCGGCATTGGTGCGCACCGCAATGGTGCGGCTGGCATCGGACCAGCCGAGCAGCGTCCCGATGGCACCGCCGATCTGCGGCTGGGCCAGCGGCAGCGTGCCCGGATAGACAGAGCCGTCGCTGCCGTCGATGGTCAGCCTTTCCCCGGCGCGGAATTCGCGCTCGCCGATGCGGCACACCATTTCCAGCGGATCGACCGAGAGCGAACGCACCCCGGCGACGCAGGGTTTGCCGGTAATGCGGGCGATGACACCGGCATGGCTCGACATGCCGCCGCGCGCCGTCAGGATGCCGGTCGCCGCCTTCATGCCCTCGATATCGGCCGGTCCGGTTTCGTTGACCACGAGAATGCAATGCTTGCCCCGGGCGCGCAGGCGCGCCGCATCCTCGGGGTTGAAGGTGATGATGCCGCTGGCCGCGCCCGGCGACACGCCCAGTCCCCGGGCAATGGCGGCCACGCCCTCGCTGGAGCGGATATGGGGGTGGAGCATCTGCGCCAGCCGGTTGGGATCGACGCGGGTGACTGCATTATGCGGCGTCCATGTCTTGCGCTTGACACGATCCACCGCCGCTTCCAGTTCGGCGCCGGCACTGGCCTGCACCGGCCTGGCCGAAAGAAACTGCATCTGGCCGCGCTGCACCGACACCAGGCACACCATATGCCGCCCGGCCTTGCCATCGAGCAGCGAAACCAGCGCATCGGCGGCTTCGGGCAGGCGCGGCAACGGCGCGCCGTTGAGCGGCGCCGGTCCCAGCGCGCCGCTGGTGGCATTGCGGGTGAGGAATTGCTCGAGTTCACCTTCGGCCGCCGCCTGCACCAGCACGATCTGCCGGGCGCGGTCGTCTTCCTGGCGGAAACCGCCCCAGCCCTTGCTCGAAAACCCGTAGCTCTCGAAGGCCTGCTTGATGGCGCGGGCCAATGGCCGGGCGGGATCGACACTGTCCTCGGGCGCGCCGGGCGCCGGAATGCCGGTGCGCGCCGGCATCAGCCCGCCATTGTGGCTGGCCGCCGATGTGCGCACCACCAGAATGGGGGGTTGGGCGTCCTTGCCGACGAGCTTGTAGAGGCAGGCCACCCAATGGGGCCGCAAGCGCGGCTCGCTCCGCCCGCGCTCAGCCTGCAAGGCCTCCCAGGCGGCGCGGGTAATGGCGATGGTGGGCGTGGTGGGAAAGCCCGCTTCCCCGACGCGGAAAATCCAGCGCGCCTTGCCGCTCAACAGCTTGAGCTGGGCAGCGGACAGGTTCGCCTTCCCCGTTGCCGGGGCAATCGCAAACATTTCCTGCGCCAAACTCACCGGATACGTTCCTGCCTTCGCCTCATGCGCATATTGCCCATGCCCCTGCCCCGCTGCAACAGCACTTGACTTGCCGATGCGTCGAAAGCATCTCTCCTGCCATGGAAAAAAGGCCGCACCTCGACATTCTGCTCTGCGCCCCGCGCGGTTTCTGCGCCGGCGTGGACCGCGCCATCCAGATCGTGGAGCTGGCGCTGCAGAAATATGGCGCACCGGTTTATGTGCGCCATGCCATCGTCCACAACAAATATGTGGTGGAGGGGCTCAAGGCCAAGGGCGCGATCTTCGTCGAGGAACTCGATGAAATCCCCGACATCGAGGCCCCCGTGGTGTTTTCGGCCCATGGCGTGCCCAAGAGCGTGCCGGCCGACGCCAGGGCGCGCAACATGTTCTTCCTCGACGCCACCTGCCCGCTGGTGAGCAAGGTGCATGTCGAGGCCCAGCGCCATTTCCAGGAAGGGCACGAAATCGTGCTGATCGGCCATGCCGGCCATCCCGAAGTCATCGGCACGATGGGCCAATTGCCCGAAGGCGCCGTTTCGCTGGTCGAGACGGTGGACGATGCCAATCGTTTCGAGCCCCGGGATCCCCAATCGCTGGCCTTCGTCACCCAGACCACGCTGTCGGTGGACGATACGCGCGATATCGTCGCGGCGCTGCGGGCGCGCTTTCCGGCCATCAATGGCCCCCACAAGGAAGATATCTGCTACGCCACCACCAATCGGCAGGAGGCCATCAAGAGCGTGGCGCCGCTGGTCGAGGCGATGATCGTGGTCGGCTCGCCCCATTCCTCCAATTCCCAGCGCCTGGTCGAAGTGGCGCGGCGCAGCGGCTGCAAAATCGCCAGCCTGGTGGACCGGGCCAGCGACATCGACTGGTCGCTTTACGGCAATATCGCCTCGCTCGGCGTCAGCGCCGGGGCCTCGGCGCCCGAAAGCCTGGTCGAGGAAGTCATCGACGCCTTTGCCGAACGCTACGTGGTCAAGGTCGAAACCCACACCACCGCCGAAGAGCATATTGCCTTCAACATTCCCCGCGTGCTGCGCGACCTCGAAACGGCGTCGGGTCGTGGTTGATCGCGTCGTCATCCATACCGATGGGGCCTGTTCGGGCAATCCCGGCCCCGGCGGCTGGGGAGCCATCCTGCAATTCGGCGCGCATCGCAAGGAATTGAAGGGCGGCGCGGCGTTGACGACGAACAACAAGATGGAACTGACGGCCGCCATCGAAGCGCTCAACGCCCTCAACCGCCCTTGCCGGATCGAACTGCATACCGACAGCCAATACGTCAAGAACGGCGTCCAGAGCTGGATTCACGGCTGGAAGCGCAATGGCTGGAAGACGGCTGACAAGAAGCCGGTCAAAAATGTCGAGCTTTGGCAGGCGCTGGACGAAGCCACGCAACGCCACGAGATGTCCTGGCACTGGGTCAAGGGCCATAATGGCGACGAACTCAACGAACGCGCCGACGAACTGGCCCGCGAAGGCATGGCCCCGTTCAAGCCGAAAAAAGCCGCAGGGCTGACGCCACCGGTTTAGAAACCGGCCGGCCCCGGCTCAGGCCCGCTTGGGCAGCATCGCCTTGATTGCCTTCCAGGCCGGCGCGATGACATAGCCGGCAATGGGGATCAGCAGCGCCCCGACGGCAAGCCCGATCAGGCCATCGATCAGCGCCATCATCAGCCAGCCGGCCAGGCCGGCAATGGCGGGCAGCGCGTGCGCGGCCCATTCGGCGGCTTCCTCGATGAGATGTTCGGGCCCGGTCAGCCCCAGGCTGGCAATGCCGTGCATGAGGATGCCGCCGCCGACCCAGATCATCGCGGCGGTCCCCACGATGCCGAGCACCTGCATCAGCACCGGCATGGCCTTGACCAGCCAGCGCCCGACCCGGCGGGTGAGCGAAAGGTGCCCGCGCCGGGCCAGCAATACGCCAAAATCGTCGGCCTTCACGATCAGGGCCACCGCGCCATAGACCAGGGCCGTGATGCCGATGCCCACCAGCGCCAGCGCGACGGCGCGGGTCCAGAAATTGTCGACCTCGATGGCGGCCAGCGAGATGGTCATGATTTCGGCCGAGAGGATGAAATCGGTCTTGATGGCGCCGGCCACCCGCGCATCCTCAAGACTATGGGGGGCAAGCGCCGCCGGCTCCAGTCCGGCCTCATGGGCTTCCGCCTCATGCGGGCGCAGGGCATGAAACACCTTTTCGGCGCCTTCGTAGCAAAGATAGAAGCCGCCCAGCATCAGGAGCGGCATGATGATGCCGGGCGCCACCAGGCTCAGCACCAAGGCAGCGGGCAAAAGGAAGATCAGCTTGTTGCGCACCGAGCCCCAGGCGATCTTGCCGACGATGGGCAATTCGCGGTCGGCGGTGAAACCATCGACATAACGCGGCGTCACTGCCGCATCGTCCACAACCGCCCCGGCGGCCTTGAGCCCGGCCTTGGTCGCCTGCCCGGCAATATCGTCCAGCGATGCCGCCGCCACCTTGGCCAGGGCCGCCACGTCGTCCAGCAAAGCCAGAAGGCCGACACTCATGGCAAAGTCTCCTTCTGTCGTGCCGTCCGGCGCGGCTTCTAGCCGGCGACCTTGGAGAAATCGGCCACCAGGTGCATCGTATCGCGCAGCCGGGCCAGCAATTCGAGGCGATTGGCGCGGATCGTCGGGTCGGCATCGTTGACCAATACGGCCTCGAAAAAGGCATCGACCGGTTGGCGCAGCCTGGCCAGTTCGGCCATGGCGCCCTTGTAATCGGCGCCATCGACGCAGGCGGCTACTGCGGTGCCGACATCGGCGACGGCGTCGAACAGGGCCGTCTCCTCGGGCAGGCGCAGGGTGGCGCGCTCGACATCGCCTCCATAGGATTTGCCGTCCTTCTTTTCCTCGGCCGCCAGGATATTGGCGGCGCGGCGATAGCCGGCCAGCAGGTTGGCCCCGTCCTCGGTCGAAAGCAGTTCCGAAAGGGCTTCCACCCGCTGGGTGATATCCAGCATGTCATTGCTGTCGGGCGCGATCACCGCATCGACCAGGTCGTGACGGGCGCCGGCGTCACGCAACGATACTTTCAGGCGGTCATGGAAGAAGGCCAGGAGATCGGGCTCGACATCGAGCGGGAAGTTCAGCCCGTTCTCGACGACGATGCGGATGACCCCAAGGGCCGCGCGGCGCAGCGCGAAGGGATCGCGCGAGCCGGTGGGCTTTTCATCGATGGACCAGAAGCCGGCGAGCACATTGAGCTTGTCGGCCAGGGCGACGGCGATCGATACCGGCTCGGCCGGCACCCGGTCCGAGGGCCCGAGCGGCTTGTAGTGCATTTCGATGGCATGGGCGATTTCGGCCGGCTCGCCCTGGGCGATGGCATAATAGCGGCCCATCAATCCCTGGAGTTCGGGGAATTCCCCCACCATGTCGGTCACCAGGTCCGCCTTGGCCAGCATCGCGGCGCGCTTGGCCTTGTCCGCGTCGGCCCCGACCTGGGGGGCGATGGCGCCGGCGCGCTGCACCAGCCTTTCAACCATGGCGAATTGCGTGCCGAGCCTGGCGTGGAACACCATGTCCTCGAGCTTGGGCAGGCCATGTTCGAGCGGCACGGAGAGATCGTTCTGGTAGAAGAAGGCGGCGTCGGACAGGCGCGCCCGGATGACGCGCTCATTGCCCGCCACCACCACGGCGCCGCCATCGCTGGGAATGGTATTGGCGGTGATGATGAAATTGGGCGCCAGCTTGCCCGCGCCGTCGCGCAGGCAGAAACATTTCTGGTTGGCGCGGATCGTGGCGATGATGACTTCCTCGGGCAATTTGAGGAAATCGGGATCGAACGATCCCATCATCACCACCGGCCATTCGACCAGTCCCGCCACTTCCTCGAGCAGCGTCTCGTCGTGAATGACGCTCAATCCCTGGGCGAAGGCGAGATTGTCGGCGTCGGTGCGGATGATATCCTTGCGCCTGTCGATATCGAGCACGACCCGGGCGCGTTCGAGCGCCAGCGCATAATCCTCGAAGCGCCGCACGCGGATCGCCTCGGGCGCGAGGAAGCGGTGCCCGAACGTGGTCTGGCCCGCCGCGATACCGGCGATCTCGAAAGGCACCACGGCCGGCTCATCATTGTCGGGGCCGAACGTGGCGGTGATGGCGCGCAGCGGCCGCACCCAATTGAAGCTGCCCGAGCCCCAGCGCATGGATTTGGCCCAGGGAAAGTCGCCCAGGATCCGTGGCAGGATGCCCGAAAGCAGGTCCACGGCATCGGCGCCGGGCTTGTCGATCAGCGCCACGTAGAAATCGCCCTTTTTCGGGTCGCTCTGGATTTTGGCATCCTCGATGGAGCCAAGGCCAGCCGCGCGCAGGAAGCCCTCGACCGCCTGTTGCGGCGCGCCCACCTTGGGGCCCTTCCTCTCCTCGCGCGTATCGGGCGAACGCGGCGGCAGCCCGGTTATCGTCAGCGCCAGGCGGCGCGGCGTGGCAAAGGCCCTTGCGCCCTCATAGACCAGGCCCGCATCGACCAGCGCATTGGTAAGAGCCTTCTTGAGGTCTTCGGCGGCGCGCCGCTGGAGGCGGGCGGGAATTTCCTCGGAGAAGAGTTCGAGCAGAAGTTCGGGCATGGCGGGAAACCGTATTGGAAGGCAATTGCGTGCTTAGCGTGAGGGCGCGGCGATGTCCATTGCCCAGGCCGAATCATGGGCCGGGTCACCAGCCGCCGCCCCCGCCACCGCCGCCCCCGCCGCCCGAGGAGCCGCCACCGCCCGAACCTGAGGAACTCGACCGGGCCGGCTGGGCGGCGATCATGGCGGCGGCCATGCTCGACGATGCGGTGCTGAGCGCGCGCGAAATGCTGCCCGACGAGAAGCCGGACCCCGAATAAAATGCCGGCCGATAGCCATCGGGCGGCGCATCGGCCACGGCATTGCGCGCCAGTTCCGCCTCGAAATGCTCCGACCAGGGCTTTTCCACCTCCAGCGCGATGGCATAGGGCAGGATGCGCTCGAACCGCTCCACGCTCATGGGCGGCTCGGCATCGATATTGAGCCGGTTCTTTTCGGCCGTTTCCAGATAGAGCCTGAAGCCCTCGATCTGGTCCATGACCTTGCGGCCCTGGATGGTGGGCGCCCGCATCAGCACGGCGAAGATGACGCTGACAAGGATCAGCGAGGCCGCGCCGATGGCCGCCGAATTGACGATGAACCCGCTCAGCGAGCCGATGAGGCTGCTGCCGACATTGAAGATGAAGATCGCGGCCCAGACCAGCATCACGACGCGCTGGAAAATGCCCTGGCGGGCCGTGCTCATCGCTATGCCGGTCAGGATGCCGGCGAATATGCCGATGACGCCGCCCACCACCACATATTCGGGCTCGAGCACGTCGAGCAGCACCATGGCCGCGATCAGCCCCGCCGCCAGGGCGAAGCTGAATATGGCGTAGCCGGCATTGTTGCGGAACCAGACCAGGCGGTTCTCGCTGGCGATGGCGCGAACGAATTCGCCGCGCTTGGCGCCGATTTCCGGGCCATTGGCCTTGTCGATACTCACCGCGCCATGCGTGCTGAAATAGCTCCATAAAAGCTGCTCGCCGCTCGGCAGCTTACCCTCGGGCGCGGCGCCGGTGGCCGTGACTTTCAATGCCTTTCCGGCATTGGAAACGGTCACCAGCCCCTTGACCCCGAGGTTGAAGATCGCCGCCGTCATGGCCGTCCAGCCCGCCTTGGCGAAGCCCCAGCGATGCACGTAATGGGTCAGGGCCGGCGAAAAGCCCCGTGGCGGGTGAAACAGGGGAATGATCGTGCCCTTGGGCGGATCGCGCCCGACCCGCAGCCAGGCCAGGAGATTGTAGAGCAGCACGATGGCGAGCGCCGCGATCGGCGCCAGCACGTCACGCATGTCCGAAATCCAGGTGGCCAGGGCCTCGCCCCCTTGCGGATAGGCGACAATGCCCTTCTGGAAGGATACCGAAAACGTCATGCCCTCGCCCGGTGCCAGGGCGCGCTCGGTGCGGAAAATCGCCGAATTGTCGCTTTGCCGGGTTATGCGCACCGCCTGTTCGCGCGATCCCAGAACGCCGGTATAGGCGGAAAGATCGGACATGACCGCGCCTGGGGGCAGGGTCACCCGGGCCACGGATTTGCGGATCGGAAAGGCCCAGTAATTGCCCGTGGCGTTCCAGTAGAGTTCATCATGCCCGGCAAAGCCGCGCGCCATGCGCGCCATCGTATAGGTCAGCACGTAGCGATGCTCTCCCACCGGGAGCAGGCGTTGGGAATCGCCGATCCAGATGCGCTGGAAATCGCCCATGCGCTCCACGCGAAAAGGCTCGGCGGCGCCATCGCGCGTCACCGAAATCACCGAAAGCGCGACGCGGATCCTGGTGCCCGCGTCCGAAACCATGGTGACGGGAATGTCCCGATAGATACCGCGCCGGATTTCGACCATCTCGGCCTTGACGTCGACGGTTTCGGTTACCTTGACCGAGCCGTCCACCCGCAGCACGACGTCGCTGGCGAAAGCGCGGATTTCCTCGCGTGCCGAGGCCGGCACCGCACAGGAAACCACCAGCGCCAGAATGGCGAAAAGGCGGGCAAGCCGTCTCATCGGGTCCCGATGTCAGGTGAACTTGACATTGGGCACGGCGCGGTCCGCCTCGTTTTCCAGCTCGAAATATTGCGCCGCCTCGAAGCTGAAGACATTGGCGACGATATTGGAGGGGAAGGATTCCACCGCGACATTGAGATTGCGCACCGCGCCGTTGTAATAGCGCCGCGCCATCTGGATTTCGTCTTCCACGCCGCGCAGGGCATCCTGGAATTCAAGGAAGGTACTATTGGCCTTGAGGTCCGGATAGGCCTCCGCCACGGCCAGCAAGCGCCCCAGGGCGGCGGACAATTGCCCCTCGGCTTCGGCGCGCGCGGCGGGCGTGGCCGAAGCGGCGCCGGTGGCCCGGGCGCGTGCCGCCACCACCGCTTCGAGCGTTTCGCGCTCATGGGCCATATAGCCCTTCACCGTCTCCATCAGGTTGGGAATGAGGTCGGTGCGGCGCTTCAATTGCACGTCGATCCCCGACCAGCCCTCCTTGACCATCTGCCTTTTGCCCACGAGGCCATTATAGATGGCGATCGCATAGCCGAGCACGGCCAGGACGACGACAATTCCGATGATCCATTCCATGGTGCCCTATCCCTCTCCGAACGGCCCGATGCCAAAATTGTCAGCTTCGGCGGACCGGCGCAACGGCCCGGCCATGTCCGGGCTTGACTTCCCCGCGCCGATCCCTAGCTTTATTGCATGACGTTGCGTTGTAAACATCGCTGCACCTTCGCGCTCGAAGGATAGATGCCCTAGCATGCTCGCGCCGGAGCCTGTTTAGGGCCGGCGATCCTTCGCATCCCACCGGCGCCCTTTTTCCAGTTTCCATAATCGATACCGGTTGCGGCGCCCTCTGCGCGCGCCGGGCCGTCCAGAGGATTCCGCCATGAACGACATCCGCCGCGACCTCAACCCCGCCATCGTGCTGGGCAAGGCCGATCATTCCAAGCTCAACGAACTGGCCATTGCCGGACTCGATCGCATGCCCGATCTGGCCGACCGCCTGCTCAACGAACTCGACCGCGCCAGGGTGGTCGAGGACGGCAAGGTGCCCGGCGACGTGGCCCGCATGGGCTCGCGCATCACCTACCGCACCAGCAACGACCAGGAACAGAGCGTCACCCTGGTCTATCCCGCCGATGCCGATATCGACGCGGGCAAGGTTTCCGTCATGACCCCCATCGGCACCGCCCTGATCGGGCTCAGGCAGGGCCAGTCCATCACCTGGCGCGACCGCGCCGACAAGCGCCACATGCTGACGGTGCTGGCCGTCGAGGCGCCGGTGATCGCGGACTGATCGAAGCGGCCGGCGGCGCGGGAGCGGTTAGTCCGCTCCGCCGCCGGCGGTTTGCAGCCAGGCCTCGCCGCAGGCCTTGGCCAGTTCACGGATGCGCAGGATATAGCTCTGCCGCTCGGTGACGGAGATGACGCCGCGCGCATCGAGCATGTTGAAATTGTGCGAGGCCTTGACGACCTGCTCATAGGCGGGAATGGCCATGGTCTGGCGGTTGGCCTCGGCCCCCTTGGCCAGGATCGCGCGGCATTCCTTTTCCGCGTCGTCGAAATGGCGGAACAGCATGTCGGTGTCCGCCGCCTCGAAATTGTACTTGCTGGCTTCCTGCTCGTTTTGCAGGAACACATCGCCATAGGTGACCTTTTCATCGCCCGAGCGGCCGTTGAAATTGAGGTCATAGACGTTTTCAACGCCCTGCACATACATGGCCAGGCGCTCCAGCCCATAGGTGATTTCCCCCGGCACGGGCGAACATTCAAAGCCGGCCACCTGCTGGAAATAGGTGAACTGGCTTACCTCCATGCCGTCGCACCAGCATTCCCAGCCCAGCCCCCAGGCGCCCAGGGTCGGGCTTTCCCAATCGTCCTCGACGAAGCGGATATCGTGCAGCGCCGAATCGAGGCCGATGGCCGCCAGCGAATCCAGATAGAGCTGCTGGATATTGTCCGGCGAGGGTTTTAGCAGCACCTGGAACTGATAATAATGCTGCAAACGATTGGGGTTTTCGCCATAGCGCCCGTCGGTGGGACGGCGGCTGGGCTGCACATAGGCGGCGCGCCACGGCTTGGGGCCCAGCGAACGCAGCGTGGTCGCGGTGTGGAACGTGCCGGCACCCATCTGCATGTCATAGGGTTGCAGCACCACGCAGCCCTGCTCCGCCCAGAAATTCTGCAGGATCAGGATAAGGCCCTGGAACGAATTCTTGGGGTCCATATGGGCGGGGCGGTCAGTCATGGCGGCAAGTCCCTCGATAGGCGCACAAACCTCTAGTTTGCCACGCCGGGACGGTCAACGTGGTAGGTTGGAAAACCACCTGACGAGCGCTATATTCGCCTTGTAGAGTTTGGAGATTCCACATGGCGACGAAAGGCCAGCACGTCGTACCGAACGGAAATCGATGGAGCGTACGCAAAGCGGGGGCTGCCCGCGCCTCTGGGACTTTTGCGACTCAGAAGGAAGCCGTGTCGCGCGCTAGAGAGCTGGCCCAGACTCAGGCTACGGAGCTTTACGTCCATGGGAAGGACGGACGGATACGTGAACGACAGTCTTATGGACGCGACCCATATCCGCCAAAGGGCTAGGTATGCCGGCAGAGTTTGGGAATTCTGTCTTCATCAACTGTCCTTTTGACAAAGAATACGAGCCGATCCTTCAGGCGATACTCTTTTGCGTGGTTAGCGCGGGGCTTTTCCCTCGTATCGCCACGGAAGCTGCCGATGCCGCTGAAGTCCGTCTCCTCAAAATCCAGAATTTGATACTGAAGTCACGCTTCTCCATTCATGATCTCAGTCGCATTCAGGCGCGCAGCCAAGGCGAGTATTTCAGGCTGAACATGCCTTTCGAGTTGGGACTGGATTACGGCTGCCGCACATTTGCCGGAGAAGAATACGCCAGCAAGCGCATGCTGATCCTTGAAACCAAGCCATATCGCTATCAAGCCGCGATTTCGGACCTCGCCGGGTGCGATATCCAAAGCCATGGCGATCAGTTCCAACAGGCTGTGCGCAAAGTCAGAAACTGGCTCGTTAGCGAAGCCAACCTGCAAATGCCCGGAGCCACAGGTGTCCTTAACGCCTATACGGACTTTCAGGAGTGGTATTACGAACGGCAGCTCGCCGCTGGATTCAGCGACGACGACATCCAGGATTACCCTACATCCGAGCTTCTCGAAGCCATGGTGGAGTGGCGAGATCTGGGAAAACCCATTTAGCCGCGCGAGTCAAAGCCGCCCCTAGCGCTCGTCCCCGCCGCGCGGCCGGAAGGTGCCGTCTTCATCGCGCTTGAGGTCGATGACGTCGGGACGCTGGCGTTCGGCCAGGTCGCGTTCGCGGCGCTGGCGGCGCGATTCATCCTCGTCCGCCTTGAACGTGCCGGTCCAGTCGGCCCAGATTTTCCGCAATCCATAGAGGATGAAAAGCCCCACGGCCGCGAAGATGATGACCCGCAACAACATTCCGCTCATCCCTGTCCTTTCCGCTTCTGCCCGGCGCCATGCGCGCCAGATTTAGGCGGCGCGGCGCGCGATTACCAGTCGAGCGCCGCCTCGCCGCGAAAAATCGTCTCGAAAGGCGGCGCAAAGCCGTTGCCGTCGCGCCCATGCAGGGCCCGCGAGGCCAGCAGCGTCAACGGCGCCCGCGCCCCCTTGACGCCGCGCACCAATATGCGGCTGGCCGGCGCCTCGGGGCGCGGGCAGAGCGGCAATATCGTCAGCCCGCCGAAGCGCGGCCCAAGGGCCGCCAGCATCTCGCCCAGCCCCGCCGCCGGATAGACGAAGACGATTTCGCCGCCGGCCCGCGCCGCCGCCGCCGCGCAACGAGCCCATTGCTCAAGCGCCGCGACCGGCATGTGCCGGGCGGCGGCACGGCCCATATCGGCGGCACTGGTGCCCTGGCCGCTGGCGAAAAAAGGCGGATTGGCGATCACCGCGTCATAATGGTTGTCCCTGAGGCCCGCCGCGCGGCGGGCAATTGCAGGCGCGCCGATATCGAGTGCGAACGCTCCGGCCCGGTCGTCCAGCCCGTTATCGGCGATATTGGCCCGGGCCAGGGCCAGGGCGTCCTCGTCGCGCTCGGCCAGGCTTGCCCTTTGCGCCCGGCCCAGCGCCAGCGCCACCAGTCCCGCCGTGCCCACTCCGGCCCCCAGATCGAGCAGGTGGTCCGTGCCGCGGGCGATCGCGGCCCCGAGCAGCACGCTGTCGAGCCCGGCGCGGAAGCCGTTGCGCGGCTGCGACAGAGTGAGCCTGCCACCCAAAAAGGCGTCGCGCGTTACGGTTTGGTGTTTTACAAAGCGCTGTGGCTGGTCTAGGGACATCGCACCCTTAAGGCTGGTTCCGCGCGACCATATATGCGCGGGCGCGACTGGCTCAACAGCAATTGCCGACGCGCAGCAATTGAGGATGGTAATGGCGGTCTTAGTTCAGGCCCAGGCAAAGCAGGATCCGGCGGCCAATCCCGTGGAGCGGCTCCTTGCCGCGACTGCGGACGACATGGGGCGCGTCAACGCGCTGATCCTCGAACGGGCGCAATCGCATGTCGACATGGTGCCCGAACTGGCGCGCTATCTCATCGAGAGCGGCGGCAAGCGCCTGCGGCCGATGCTGACCGTGGCGGCGGCCATGCTGTTCGGGCGTGGCAAGGGCAGCGCCATCAATTTCGCCGCCGCCGTGGAATTCATGCACAATGCCACGCTGCTGCACGACGATGTGGTCGATGAAAGCGACATGCGCCGGGGCAAGCGGGCCGCCCGCATGGTCTGGGGCAACAAGGCCTCGATCCTGGTGGGTGATTTCCTGCTCGGCCAGGCCTTCATGATGATGGTGGAAACCGGCGACATCGAAGCGCTGGGCGTGCTGTCCTCGGCCTCGGCGGTCATGGCCGAAGGCGAGGTCTTCCAGCTTGCCAGGACGGGTGATCTCGGCACCAGCGAAGCCGATTATGCAGAAGTGATCCGCGCCAAGACGGCGATCCTGTTCAAGGCCGCCTGCGAGGTGGGGGCCATGTCCGGCGGCGCCGATGCGGCGGGCCGCGCCGCCCTGGCCCAATACGGGCTCGAACTGGGCAATGCCTTCCAGCTTGTCGATGACGCGCTCGATTATGGCGGACAGTCGGGCACGCTGGGCAAGAATGTCGGCGACGACCTGCGCGAGGGCAAGATGACCCTGCCGGTCATCCTGGCCCTGGCCGAAGGTTCCGAAGCCGAGCGCGCCATCATTGCCGGCGCCCTTGGCAATGGCGAGGCCAGCGCCTTCGAGGTGCAGCAGGTGGTGGCGATCTTCAATCGCCATGGCACGCTCAAGCGCACGCTCGACAAGGCGCACGACCACGCCCGGGCCGCCATCGCCGCCCTCGCCCCCCTGCCCGAAAGCGAGATGAAGACCATTCTCGCCGACGTAGTGGAACACAGCGTCGGCCGCGCCTCCTAGCCGGCCGCCAGCAGCGGCGCGGCGGCGATCCAATGCTCGGGGTGATGCTCGCGCAGCAGGCGGGCGGCCTGGTGCGCCTGCCCTTCGGCCCCGAACAGGCCGAACACGGTGGCGCCCGACCCCGACATGCGCGCCAGCATGCAGCCCGGCAACATCGCCAGCATTTCGATCAACCCGCCGATGGCGGGCACCAGGGCGATGGCCGGACCTTCCAGGTCGTTGCGGGTTTCGGCCAGCCACAGGCCCAGTTGCGCCGGCCGGGTCAGCGGCGCGGGCAAGGCCGGCAGCGGGCCATTGTCATGGGCCTGCAACCGGCGGAAGATTTCGGCGGTGGCCACCGGCACCAGGGGATTGACCAGCACGATATGAAGCGCCGGGAAATCGGGCAGTGGCGCGAGGATTTCACCCACGCCGCGCGCCACCAATGGCCGCGACAGGAGGCAGGCGGGCACGTCGGCGCCCAGTCCGGCCGCCAGATCCATGAGGTCCGGCAAAGGCACCGGCATGTCCGCCAGTTCCGCCATGAGGCGCAGGGCCGCCGCCGCATCGGCCGAACCGCCGCCGATGCCTGCGGCCACCGGCAGGTTCTTGACGAGGTGCAGGTCCAGTCCGTCCGGTGCGCGATCGGGCCAGCGCTGGCGGAAGGCCGCGACGGCGCGCAGCACCAGATTGCCCGGGCCCGCCCCCAACGCCGCGGCGAAGGGGCCATCCAGGGTCAGCCGGTCGGTATGGGCCCGGCGCGCGGAAAGCTCGTCGGCCAATTGCGCGAAGACCACCAGGCTTTCCAGGTCGTGATAGCCGTCCTCGCGCCGCCGCGTCACGTGCAGGGCCAGGTTGATCTTGGCCGGCGCGGCCTCGACGAGGGTTTGGATCATCGCGGGATTATTGGGTGATCGTGGCCGGCGTCAGGCCGTCCTCCAGCTTGGGGCCCACCCGTTCGGCGACATTGCCCACCTCGTCCACCGATTTGGCGATGTTCCACTGGAACCGCGCTTCGAGCTTGCGCCCGGCTCGCCAATAAGCATCGCCCAGGTGGTCGTTGATCTCGGGATCGTTGGGCAACAACATCACCGCGCGCTCCAGCGTCGACACCGCTTCGTCGATGCGCCCCAGCTTGTAGAAGGCCCAGCCCAGCGAATCGATGATATAGCCGTCCTGCGGCTGCGCCTCGACCGCCTTTTCAATCATGCCCAGCGCCTCTTCGAGATGCATGTCCATGTCGATCCAGCTATAGCCCAGGTAGTTGAGCACCTGCGGCTGGTCGGGATTGAGCTTGAGCGCCTTGAGGAAATCGGCCTCGGCTTCGGGCCATTGCTTGGCGCGTTCATAGGCGATGCCGCGCACGTAATAGAAGCGCCAGTCGGCCGGGGCCTCGCCCCCCGAAATGGCCAGGGCCTGCGTATAGCTCTTCGCCGCGTCCACATATTGCTCGTCATAGCGCAAAAGATCGCCCAGGGCCGAAACCGCGTCGAGGTCGTCGGGCGTGGTGGCCACGATATTGCGCAGGCGGCGAATGGCTTCGGCCCGGTCGCCCGTGGCGTCGAGATTCTGGGCAATGCGCACCACCGCCATGGGCTTCATCGGCGAGCGCGCCGGAATGGCGTCGTAGATCGCATTGGCGGCGTCGTGCTGGTTCTCCGAATCGAGCAATTGCCCCACCGCCAGCGCGATCACGTCCGATTTGGGGTCGAGATAGGTGCCCAGGCGCAGGAAGACCAGCGCCAGATCCTTCGAGCCGTCGCGCGACAGGGCCGCGCCGATGCCGTGGAACATTTCGGCCGCGCCCATCTGCACATTGGCGGTGAAGATGCCGGGACGCCGATGGGCCTCCACCGCCTTCTTCACCTCGGTCACCACCGGGTGGGTCAGGCCCTGCTCCTCGAACTGGGCGATCACGTCCCGCGCCGCGTCGAACTGGCCGTCATTGGCCAGCATGCGGGCATAGACCTCCACGATCCGGGCGACATAGGGCTCGTTGTCGAACGCCTTGCCCGCCAGGTCCAGCGCCTTGCCGCGCTCGCCGGCGGCCTCGGCCAGCAGGGCCCGGTGAAAGACCAGGAAATCCTCGAGCCCGGTTTCCCCCAGCTTCTGCATGAGCTGGTCGGCCTCGGCGACGTGGCCATCGCCCACCATGGCCCAGGCCCGCAGGATCGTGGCGGTAATGCCGCTGAACGTATCCTGGGAAATCCGGCTCAGCATGGCGTCGGCGGCCCGGTAGCGCCGCTCCTTGAGCGCCTCGGAAGCCACGACCAGTTCGGCCAGTTCGTTGCGCCCGTCGAGATCGAGCAGGTGCCGGGCCAAGGTCGCCGCTTCCCCGATCTGCCCATCGGCGGCAAAGGCGATGAAGGAGCGCTCCACCAGGATGGGATTGTCCCAATCGCTCTGGGCCGCCTGGTTGAAATAGCGTGCCGCCTCGGCGGTGCTCAATTCCTGCAATGCCTGTCGCCCGGCCAGGTAGGAACCGCTGATGCTGGGCCGGAAGAGCTTGAGCAGGTCGAGCGGCGTGCTGGCGCTGGTCTGGGCCGCCAGCGGCGAGGCCAGGGCGGAAATGAACAGGCCGACCAGAAGCGGCCGGGCCAGTCGAATGGACATCAGGGTCACGTGGCTGCACTCTCCAATTGCCGTTGCCGGCGGCTTGTGGCGGCAAACATTGTCCGTTTTGCGCCTGCGCCGCAAGGCCGCACCGCCGTCCGCCTCGTCACATTCCGCTGTAATTGGGCCCGCTGCCCCCTTCGGGCGGCACCCAGGTGATGTTGCCCGCCGGATCCTTGATGTCGCAGGTCTTGCAATGCACGCAATTGGCCGCATGAATGCGGAACACCGGTTCATCGCCCTGCTCGGCCACTTCATAAACGCCGGCCGGGCAGTAAAGCGGCGCCGGCTCGCCATAAAGCGGCAGGTTGTCGCGGAGCGGCACCGCCGGATCGGCCAGGCGCAGATGCGGCGGCTGGTCCTCGTCATGCGCCAGGTTGGCCAGATGGACCGACGACGCCCGGTCGAACGTCACCCTGCCGTCGGGCCGGTCATATCGGCGCGGCATTACGGCGGCCAGCGGCCTGAGGCCGGCGGAATCGGGACGGTCGTGGTGCAGCGTGCCCAGCAGCGAGCGGCGCAGGATGGCCGAACTCCACAATTCCAGTCCTGCCAGCAGCACGCCGCCCAGCGTGCCGAAGCGGCTCCAGAGCGGCTTGACGTTGCGCACGCCCTGCAATTCGCGGGCAATGCCGGTGGCCATGACGCGATGGCCGAAATCCTTGATGAGATCGTGCTTGCGGCCCTTGCCGATGGCCTCGGCCACCGCATCCGCCGCGCCGATGCCCGAAAGAATGGCGTTGTGGATGGCCTTGAGGCGCGGCGCGTTCATGAAGCCGGCCGCGCAGCCGATCAGCCCGCCGCCGGCAAAGGCGAGGCTGGGTATGGATTGCCAGCCGCCCGCCGTCACCGCGCGCGCGCCATAGGAAATGCGCTCGGCCCCCTCGAGCAGGGGCGCGATGGACGGATGGGTCTTGAAGCGCTGGAATTCGTCGAAGGGCGAGAGCGTGGGGTCGGTATAGTCGAGATAGGTCACCAGTCCCAGGTAAAGCTGGCGCTCGCCCGCATGATAGGCAAAGCCGCCGCCGGCCATGTCGTTGCCGAGCGGAAAGCCCAGATAGTGATCGACCCGGCCCGGCTGGTGGCGGTCCTCGGGGATTTGCCAGATTTCCTTGATGCCCAATCCATATTTCTGCGGCTCCCGGGCCAGGTGGTGCCGGGCGATCACCTGCCTGGCCAGCGAACCGCGCGCGCCTTCGGCAATCAGGGTATATTTGGCCTCGAGGGCGATGCCTTCGGCAAAGCCGGGTTTGGGATTGCCGGCCCGATCGCGGCCCAGGTCGCCGGTGATGATGCCGCGGACCGGTCCGCCATCCCGGCCCAGCACATCGACGGCGGCGGTCATGGGAAAGATATCGACGCCCAGTCCAGCCGCCTGTTCGCCCAGCCAGCGTACGAGATTGCCCAGGCTGGCGATGACCCCGTCCGGCGTCCTGAGCTGGGGCGGCACCAGGATTTGCGGCAGCGCGAAATCGCCCCTGGCCGTCAGGTAATGATAGGTGTCGCGTGTCACCGCCGGGCCGACGGGCGCGCCCTTGAGCCGCCAGTCGGGGATCAGCGCATCGAGCCCCACCGGGTCCATAACCGCCCCCGAAATGATGTGCCCGCCGATTTCGGCGGCCTTTTCCACCACGGTGACGGTCAGGTCGGGATGGCGCTGCTTGAGGCGGATGGCAGCGGCCAGGCCGGCGGGACCGGCGCCGACGATCACGACATCGGTGCTGAGCGTTTCACGATTGCCGGCATCTGCCATGGGAAAGCCTCTCCGGGACGGGGGCGGTGACTGGCCGCCCCGTCCGGGGTGTGACATAACGGGCGGGATGTCTCAAGATCGACCGCTCGATAGTGCCGAATTGCTCGCCGTGCTGGATTGGTATCGCGCCGCCGGCGTGGATTTGGCCGTGGGCGAGGCGCCGCAGGACCGCTTCGCCCAGCGCGCGCCGGCCGCCGCCGCCACGGCGTCCCGCTCGGCCATACCCGATCCGCGCCAGGCAGCGGCCGCCGCGCCTGCGCCGATGCCACCCGCCGGCCCGGTCGGCGGCGATCCCGCCGAGGCCCGGCGCCTTGCCGGCGCCGCCACGTCGCTCGAGCAATTGCGCGCGGTTCTCGACGCCTATGACGGTTGCGGGCTGAAGTTTCGCGCCACCCAATTGGTCTTTGCCGACGGCAATCCGGAAGCGAAGATCATGCTGATCGGCGAGGCGCCCGGCGCCGAGGAGGACCGGCAGGGCAAGCCCTTCGTGGGACGGTCCGGGCAATTGCTCGACCGCATGCTGGCCGCCATCGGGCTCGACCGCACATCCGTCTATATCGTCAATACCGTGCCCTGGCGCCCGCCGGGCAACCGCACCCCCACGCCCGAGGAAATGGAATTGTGCCTGCCCTTCCTCAACCGCCAGGTGGAGCTGGTGGCGCCTAAACTGGTCATGACCCTGGGCGGGCCGGCCATGCAGACCGTGTTCAAGAGTTCGTCGGGCATCATCAAGATGCGCGGCCGCTGGCAGACGGTGGCCATCGGCCAGCATGAGGTCGATGCGCTCCCGACCCTGCATCCCGCCTATCTGCTGCGCAATCCCGCCGCCAAGCAGCAGGCCTGGAAGGACCTCGTCAGCCTGCGGCTGCGCATGGACGCCATGGGCCTGGCGCCGTAGGTCCGGCGACAAGTTTTTCGTCCTTCAGGGCTCGAAAAGGATTTTGGGCGCGTTATGGTCACTCAGGTGATTTGCAACGCTCCGAAGCGAGCCCATCCGAAAGCGCCCATGGCTACCGTCATCAAGATTTATGCCCTCTTCCTCGGCTCGGCCCTTTTGATGTTCGGCGGCGGCCTGCAGGGCCTGCTGCTTTCGGTGCGCGGCGCCGAGGAGCAGTTCTCGCTGCTGGCGCTGGGTCTGATCGGCACCGGCTGGTCGGTGGGGTTCGTGGCCGGCTCGATCCTGGTGCCGCGCATCGTCGCCAAGGTCGGCCATATCCGCGGTTTTTCGGTGATGGCGGCGATCGGCACGGTCACGATCCTGCTCAACCTGCTCTGGATCAACGATATCGGCTGGATCGTGCTGCGCGCCCTGTCGGGCTTCTGTTTCGCCGGCGCGGCGATGATCGTGGAAAGCTGGCTCAACGAGGTGGCCGACAACAGGAGCCGGGGCACCATCTTTTCCATCTACGTCACCATCAACATGGCATCCTCCACCCTGGGGCAGATCGCCATGTCGGTCACCGGCACGGCCGGCTATATTCCCTTCGTCGTGGGCGCCATCAGCTTCATCTGCGCGGTACTGCCCACCGCCCTCACCTCCAGCCCGCAGCCGCGCCCGCTGCGCTCGGCCCGGCTCGATATCGGCCTGCTCTATCGCACCTCGCCGGTGGCGGTCATCGCCGCCTTTTCCTGCGGCATGGCCAATGGTTCCTTCGGCACGCTGGCCCCGGTCTATGGCTACAAGCAGGGGCTCGACGCCAGCGGCATCGCGCTGCTCTTTGCCATTGCCGCCATTCTGGGGGCCGTGGCGCAGGTGCCGTTCGGGCGGCTGTCCGACCGCATCGACCGGCGCCTGGTACTGATCGGGCTGGCCAGTTCCGCCGCCCTTATCGGCGCGCTGACCGTACTCATCAATCCCCAGGCAGGGTGGCTGATGTATGTGCTGTTCGCCGCCTATGGCTTTACCGCCAATCCGCTCTATGCCGTGGCCGTCGCCCATGCCAACGATTTCGCCGAGGATGGCGATTTCGCCAAGATCGCGGGCGGCATGCTGTTCATCATGGGGGTGGGCCTGGCCATCGGCCCGGCCGTCGCCTCCATGCTCATGGGCGCCTGGCACCCGGTGGGATTGTTCGTCGTCACCGCCACCTTCCATGGCGCCCTGGCCGCCACCGCCTGGTTGCGCATGCGCGTGCGCAAGAGCCGCGAGGCCGCCGAGCGCACGCCCTTCCAGCCGCTGGGCGACAAGCAGGTGACGCCCGAAACCTTCGTTCTCGATCCGCGCGCCGACAGCGATGCGGAGGATTTTCCGGTGGACCGCGAGGCGCCCGTGCCGGAAGAATTGATGGAAACCGCCGAAGGGGGCAGCGATGTTCAAGGCAGCAAGATTTGAGGATCGGGCCTTCAAGCCCCTCGCCATCGCCGTCATCGCCATATCCGACACACGCACCCTCGACACCGACAGTGCCGGTGCGCTGCTGCAATCGCTGCTCGAGGAAGACGGCCATGTCTGTGCCGGTCGCCAGGTGGTGCGCGACGATGTCCAGCAGATCCGTGCCGCCGTCCAGGCCCTGGTCGCCGATCCGGGCATCGACGTCATTCTCACCACCGGCGGCACCGGCTTTTCCGGCCGCGACGTCACGCCCGAGGCCATCGAGCCGCTCTTCGACAAGAAAATGGACGGCTTCTCCGTCCTCTTTCACCAATATTCGGCGAATATCGTGGGCACCAGTTCCATCCAGTCGCGGGCCACGGCCGGCCTGGTCGGCACCTGTTTCGTCTTCTGCCTTCCCGGCTCGCGCGGCGCCTGCCGCGACGCCTGGCAAGGCATCCTCACCCACCAGCTCGATTATCGCCACAAGCCCTGCAACTTCGTCGAAATCATGCCACGGCTGGCGGAGAAATAGTGCCTGGGAACCGCATCATCGTGAACTATAATTCACGAACAGCTTGACATCACATCCTGTGAACTCTAATTCACAGATAGAGGTTCGCCAGACCGCTGTTTTTGCCACGTGGCTCAGGAACCTGAAGGACCGCAAGGCCATGCAGGCCGTTGCCCGCCGGATCGTCCGGGTGCAATCGGGACTCATGGGTGACGTCAAGGTCTTCGACGGCATTGGCGAACTTCGCATCGATTACGGTCCCGGTTATCGCGTTTATTTTGTGCAGCGGAGACAGGTCCTGATCGTTCTGCTCTGCGGTGGCGACAAGGGCTCGCAGGCCCGAGACATCGCCAGGGCCAGGGCGATGGCCAAGGAGATATGATTATGGCGCTTGAAACCCTGCCATTCGATGCCGCCGAATATCTTGCCGATGCGGAGGCGCAAGCCGAACTTCTCGCGGAGGCGTTCGAGACGGGCAATAGCGCCTTTATCGCCAATGCGCTGGGCGTTGTCGCCCGCGCACGCGGCATGACCGCGATCGCCAGGGATGCCGGCGTCACGCGGGAGGCTCTCTACAAAGCCCTGAGTGAAACGGGCGACCCGAAGCTCTCCACACTGTTGGGGGTGCTCAGGGCCCTTGGCGTGAAACTTTCCGTCGCCCCCGCCATGCCGGCGGAATAGGCGTTTTTCCTCAGGCCCCAAAGGCGCCGAAGATTTCCGGCGCCATCGTTTTCGTCGTCTTAATGGCCGGCCATACCGTGCCCACCATCGCCTTCGGCGCGGCGGACGAAGACGGCTGCCACCACCATCAGCAGCGAGATGATGGCGCCGCAGAGGAAGCCGGCACGGATGCCGGCGGCCAGTGCGTCCACGCCCGCCATGCCTTGGGCGGCGGAGGCGGCGCTGCGCAGGCTCATCACCGCCACGAAGAGCGCGATGCCCGCCGCGCCCGCGACCTGCTGCACCGAGCCGAGAATGGCGCTGGCATGGGAATAAAGCGGCGCCGGCACCGAACTCATCGAGCAGGTGAAGAGCGGGGTGAAGGTAAAGGCCAGGCCGATGCTGAGCACGACATGGCCCGCCACCACCGCCCAGACCGGCGTGTCCACGCCCACCAGGGTCAGTGCCCACATGACGGCGGAAACCGCGATCACCCCCGGCACCAATAGCGGCGTGGGGCCGAGCCGGTCGAATAGGCGCCCCACGATGGGGCCGAGAAAGCCCATCAGCAGGCCGCCGGGCAGCAGGATCATGCCGGTCTGCAAGGTGTCGAGCCCCAGCACGTCCTGGGTATAGATCGGCAACAGGATGGAACTGCCCAGCAGCGCCACCATGGCCACGGCCATGGTGATGAGCGCGACGGTATAATTGCGATGGGTCAGCGTGCGCAGGTCGAGCAGCGCCTTTTCCTGGCGGGCCAGGCCAAGCTGGCGCCAGATGAACACGGCCATGGTGACAAGGCCCAGGGCGATGATCGCCCAGGCCGGCACCGGCATGGCTTGGCCGCTGCCCTCGCCCAGGCTCGAGAGCCCATAGACCAGGCCGCCGAAGGCGATGGCCGAGAGGATCACCGAAAGCACGTCGAGCGGCGCATAGCGCGGATTGGAGACATTGCGGATACGCAAGGCGCCCAGCACCAGCGTCATGACCGCGATGGGCAGGGTGAAATAGAACATGAAGCGCCAGTCGTAATGGGCCAGGATGAAGCCGCCGATCGTCGGGCCCACCGCCGGGGCCACCGACATGACGATGGAAATATTACCCATGGTCCGGCCGCGCCCTTCGGGCGGCACCAGGCTCATTACCGTGGTCATCAGCAGGGGCATCATGATGGCCGTGCCGATGGCCTGCACCACCCGCCCCACGATCAGCACTTCCAGGCCCGGCGCCAGCGCGCAGGCCAGCGTGCCGAGCGAAAAGACCGTCATGGCCAGCATGAAGATCGGCCGGGTATTGATGCGCTGGAGCAGGAAACCGGTGACCGGGATCACCACTGCCATGGTCAGCAGGAAGGCCGTGGTCAGCCATTGGGCGGCCCCGGCGCTGACCCCGAGATCCTTCATCAGGTGCGGAATGGCCACGCTCATGATGGTTTCGTTGAGAAACACCACGAACGTGGAGACGAGCAGGATGCCGATCACCAAGCGGTTGCGGGTGGCATTGTCGGGGTGGTGGGGGGCGCTTTGGGGTACGGCGTCCATACTGGCTTCCAGTGTCATCTTCGTCGTCCTCGTGCGGGAAAAGCATGTCATGGCCATGACGGAACAAACCGCCGGCGTTCGACAGGGCTTTTGATTTTTCTTTGCGACAGGGGCTGTCAGCAGCGCCAATGCGGGCCGGGCGCGGCAGGCAGCCAAATTCGGAGCGCGGTTCTCTACGCGCAATGCGGTCGGGCGTAAAGTCTTGAAATGCAAGGCCGGCCAGCCGACATCCATGGCAAAGAGCCGGCAATGTGCCACATGTTCTTGTTATGTTCTCATTGAATTGCTATTTTCTCGTCCATGCCGTGGGAGGCGATTCTTCCCGGCGGCCCTGTCCGGAGAGACGAAAATGGCGCTTTACCAGGCCCCGAGCTTTGAAGCCCTCGAACGGTTGAGCCGCAGCCGCGACGCCGATCTGGCGCGACGCGAACTGGTGCAGCCCGAACGCATCCGCGGGCGCGGCGCGCAATCGAACCGCTCGGGCCGCTTCGAGGCCCATGCGCGCGAGAATTTCGACGATGGCTGGGGCAATATCGAGGCCCTGCCGCTGTTCGAGACGATCGAGCATATCGAGCGCGCCAGGACCATCATCACCAGCAATGACAGCCCCGATATCGGCTTCGAGCGCTCGATCAACGCCTATCGCGGCTGCGAGCATGGCTGTTCCTATTGCTTCGCCCGTCCCACCCATGCCTATCTCGGCCATTCGGCCGGCATCGAGTTCGAGCGCGACATCTACGTCAAGACCAATGCGGTCGAAGCGCTGCGCGCCGAACTGGCGGCGAAGAATTACCGCCCCAAGCCCATCGCCATGGGTACCAATACCGATCCCTACCAGCCGGCCGAGCGCACGCACAAGCTGACGCGCGGCATCCTCGAAGTCATGCTGGAAACCCGGCATCCGGTGATGATTACCACCAAGTCGGCGCTGGTGGTGCGCGACCTCGACCTCCTCACCGAACTGGCCGGGCTCAATCTCGTCAAGGTGGCGCTCTCGGTCACCTCCATGGATCACAAGCTCAGCCGCAGGATGGAGCCGCGCGCATCGAGCCCGGCCCGCCGGCTCGAAGCCATCCGCCTGCTCAGCGAGGCGGGCGTGCCCACCGCCATTTTCGCCTCGCCGATGATCCCGGCGATCAACGACATGGAACTGGAGCGCATTCTCGATGCCGGCAAGGCGCAGGGCGCGGTCAGCGCCTCGATGATCCTGCTGCGCCTGCCCGGCGAAGTGCGCGACGTGTTCCGCGAATGGCTGCTGCGGCATTTCCCCGACCGGGTGCGCCACGTGCTTTCGCTGGTCCGCGACACGCGCGGCGGCAAGGATTACGACGCGCGCTGGGGCGTGCGCATGACCGGCGAGGGCCCTTATGCCACCCTGCTCCGGCAGCGCTTCGAGAAGGCGCGCGAACGCTACGGGCTCGACGCCAGGCTGCCGCCCCTGCGCAACGACCTCTTCATCGCCCCCAGGATCGAAAGCCGGCAGATGAGCCTGTTCGAGGAATAGCGACGGCGGAGGGGTGGCCCAGGCAATCCCCCCGCCTTTTCAATATTGCGCCACCCGCCGCGCATAGCTGGCCATGAAGTCGAGCGAGGCCATCACGCCTTGCAGCGACAGCCAGGTCTCCACCGGCCGCGATTGCCCCTTGAGCGGCACCGACAGCGTCACCGAGGCGCGCGCCTTCATGGCGTCGATCAGCACCGTGCGCTGCGGCTCCAGCACGAAGAACTGGTTGGTGACGCCGAAGCGCGTTTCCAGCGCCGTGCCGAGGCGCAGGGCAAGCGGCGCCCCGCCGCCGAATTGCAGCACAATGGCGCGATCGGGATCGTATTCGCCCCGGGCCGGCGACACGGTGATCGCCAGGTCCAGGGTGCCGTCGAGCCGGTTGCGGATCAGAGTCAGCTTGTAGGCCGGCAAATTGGCGTCGTTCACTTCGGCGCTGCCGGTGCTGGCAAAACATGAATAGCCGGCATAATTGGGGGCATCCTCGACGATGGTGTCGGGGCAGGCGGCCAGCCAGTCCCGATTATATTCGCGCCATTCGCCATAGGCATGATGGAAGGGCTCGGCCCCGGCGGGGCCGGCCAGCAGCAGGGCCGCGAGGCCGATCGCTTTGCGCATGCGCGTCTCTTCTTCTGCTTTGCCCCCCGGCCGAACTCTTATATCAGGGGCGCAATGAAACGAATATGGCAATGCCAACCATGATCGAAACCCATGGCGAATGCATTGTGTTCATTGCCGATGCGCAAGGCCCGGCCCTTGCCGGCGAGGCCGATGCGCTCGACCTTCTGGGCCTGACCTATGGCACCGGCGCCGAGGCGATCGTGGTGCCGGTGGAACGGCTGGCGCCGGAATTCTTCGATCTTCGCACCCGCCTTGCCGGGCACTTTTTCCAGAAGCTGGAAAATTACCGCATGCGCCTCGTCGTGCTGGGCGATATTTCCGGGCATCTGGCGGCCAGCACGGCGCTGCGCGATTTCGTGCGCGAAACCAATGCGGTCGGCCGGCATTTTTTCGCGCCCGACCGTGCCGCCATGCTGGCGGCGCTGGCCCGGGGACGATGATGGCCGGCCGCGTCGCCAGGAATTCCGCGCCGCCGCCCGAATGCGCCGGGCCGGACTTTTCCCACGAAACCGCGCTCATGGCCCAGGGCGCCCGCGTGGTGGCCGGCATCGACGAAGCCGGCCGGGGGCCGTTGGCCGGCCCCGTCGTGGTGGCGGCCGTGCGCCTCGATCCCGCCCGCATCCCGGAAGGGCTCGACGATTCCAAGAAACTTTCGCCCGAACGGCGCGAGGCCCTGTTCGAGGCCATTGCCGCCAGCGCGGAAATCGCCGTGGCCACGGCGCCGCCCGACGCCATTCTGGCGCTCAACATCAGGGGCGCGACCCTGGCGGCCATGGCCCGTGCCGCGCGGGCCCTGGCCACGCCGCCCGATGCCGTGCTGGTGGATGGGCGCGACGTGCCGCCGGGCCTGCCCTGCCCCGGCCTGGCGCTGATCGGCGGGGACGGGCGCAGCGTCTCGGTCGCCGCCGCCTCCATCGTCGCCAAGGTCATGCGCGACCGCATGTGCGCGATCATGGATTGCGACGCGCCGCATTTCGGTTTCGCCGGCCACAAGGGCTATGGCACGGCCGCGCATCTGGCGGCGCTGGAAAGCCACGGGCCCTGCCGGCATCATCGCAGCGCCTTCGCGCCGGTCGCCGCGCTCCTCGTGCGGCGCACCACCCTCGTGGTGGGCGATTAACCCCTCGCTAAGGGCTTGCCAACGCTCCATTAACCCCAACGCGCTATAAGAGATTTGTTAGTACTGCGTTAGGGTTAAGTGTATGTTGCGTACCGCGCGTACGGCTCCGGAAGCCGCTGCGGAGGAGGCGATGCGCCTCCCGATCGATACCATTCTCGTGGGCGATTGCATCGACCACATGAATGCCTTGCCGGCCGGCTCGGTCGATCTCGTCTTCGCCGATCCGCCCTATAATCTCCAGCTCGAACAGGGCCTCACCCGCCCCGACCAGAGCAAGGTGGACGCGGTCGACGACGATTGGGACAAATTCGACAGTTTCGCCCATTACGACGCCTTCACCCGCGCCTGGCTCAAGGCGGCCCGGCGGGTGCTCAAGCCCGATGGCGCCCTCTGGGTCATCGGCTCCTACCACAATATTTTCCGGGTCGGTACGGCCTTGCAGGACCTCGACTTCTGGATGCTCAACGACATCGTCTGGCGCAAGGCCAATCCGATGCCCAATTTCCGCGGCACGCGCTTTACCAATGCGCACGAAACCCTGATCTGGGCCGCGCGCAGCCAGAAAAGCCGCGTCACCTTCAATTACGAGGCCATGAAACAGGCCAATGACGATACGCAGATGCGGTCCGACTGGCTGTTTCCCATCTGCACCGGCGCCGAACGCCTCAAGGGCGAGGACGACGAGAAGGTCCATCCCACCCAGAAGCCGGAGGCCCTGCTCTATCGCATCCTCAATGCCACGACCCGGCCCGGCGACATCGTGCTCGATCCCTTCTTCGGCACCGGCACGACTGGCGCGGTGGCGCGCAAGCTCGGGCGCCATTTCATCGGTATCGAGCGCGAGGACGCCTATGTCGCCGCCGCGCTCGGCCGCATCGCGTCCATCCGCCCGGGCGTCTTCGAGGCGCTGCAATCGGTCAGGCCCAAGCGCAAGGAAACGCGCATTCCCTTCGGTTCGCTGGTCGAACAGGGGCTGATCGAGCCGGGCACGCAACTGTTCGACCAGTCCAGGCGTTATTCGGCCATGGTTCGCGCAGACGGATCCCTCGTCTCGGGTCCGCACCAGGGGTCGATCCACAAGGTCGGCGCGCTGGTGCAGGGCGCCGAGGCATGCAACGGGTGGACCTTCTGGCACCGCGAATTGTCCGGCCATATCGAACCGATCGACACGATCCGGGCCGATATCCGCCAAAAACTTGATTTGCTTTCTGCCTGAACCTGACCTCCAATCTCCCCCTCAGGCTCTATCAACTGGCCGCCGGTCCCCCGGCGGCCTTTTTATTTGCCGCCTCGCCTATCCTTTATCCGCTACGCCCCCGCTTACCCGCTGCCTCGCCCGACGGCGGAAAAACCATCGATAACGAACAATAAATTCAAAATAACACAATTTACCCTACTCAATCTTATAACTTGCCCACAGGCTTCGTTGACATCAACTTATATCCTCGGTCCATCTTAGTAATATACAATTTTAATAAATTTCTGGGCGCACGATTAATGGCAATACTCAGCCCAGCGTTATCGCACTGCTCTTAAAGCTCAGACTGCAATCTTAGAATTGGCAAGCCCGCTCGGAATGAGGTGATAACAACGTGTCAAAACTCTACTCGGTACAATACCTGCGAGCCTGTGCCGCATTATTAGTTGTGATAGCACATGCCTTTTCCTATCAGATCGGAATAGACAATCCACTTGTTGTCGCTTTGGGTCGATTAGGCGTCGCCATGTTCTTTGTTATCAGTGGGTTTATAATGGTTTATATTACGGGCGCCGGACCCTTCTCGGCGACCACCTTTCTAAAGCGCAGAGCGGTTCGCATCGTTCCCACTTATTGGCTTTTTACGAGCATAGCCGCCGTTCTGGCGGCCATTACGCCCAGTCTGTTCCAGACAACGATCTTTACTTGGTCTCATTATTTACAATCGCTCTTTTTTATTGTTCATGAAGCGCCGGGGCGCGGCGGCACCAGCCCTATTCTTTCTCTAGGGTGGACACTAAATTACGAAGTATTCTTTTATGTCATATTTTCCATATTTGCATTTTTATCTGCATTCTCGCGGGTCATGACAGTCACCGTTGCCTTCGTCGCATTGTGGTTAGCGGGTTTATTTTTCGCACCTACCAATCCCGTTTTTCAATTTTATCTCAATGCTTCTCCATTGGCATTCGCAATCGGTGCGTGGATGGGATGGTATTATCTTCGCGGAGGCTTCGCTTCTGCCGCGCGTCATACTTGGCTGTTTGCCATAGTCGCGTCGGCAGGCGCGGGGATTACATTTGTGGACAATGGTACGCCCCTCCTGAGCCAGGTCAGCTTCGCTGGTCAGGCTTTGTGGGGAGCGAGCCTGCTCTATCTTGGCCTTGCCCTGGAGCCAAAAATAAAGCGCTGGAGACTATTGGAGCAATTGGGAGATGCTTCTTATGCGCTTTATTTGTCGCACATCTTCGTGATTGGAGCTGTGGTCTATATAGCAAAGCAGACGATTGGATACCAAAATTCGGTAATTGTGATTTTTATTTCTATAGTAAGTATCATATCTGCTTGCGTCGCTAGTTTAGTAATATTCAATGTAATAGAAAAACCAATTATTCATATTTTTAGTCGCAAGATCATCATAAAAGAAAAATACTCAACTACCGCGCCTTCCACAGTATAAAATTTTATGGAGATTACAGATGAGATGCACCCCTTCCTTGCTGGGACTCAGCGCTATTTCCATAATCGTCGCTGGTGCGGCGCCAGCTGGAGCGGCATCCGAACAAAACAAGCCCTACTGGCAAGCCGAATGGGAGCAGGGACCATGTGCCCAAGCGTCATGCTACACCGACTGGTCCTTCGCACAGGCACAGGACCCCAACGAAGCCGATCCCACCCTAAATGCGATTGTTAGCGGCCTTGTAGATACGGGCTCGGGAAATGTCTCTGCGCATGGTGGCCGAAGTTTTGCGGTCTTCGAGACTGACCTTGATGCTATCAACGCAGGCAAGCGCCATTCTAAGGTATATAAAGAATGGCTTTTCTCCGGCGGATTGCCCAAGAACGATATGTTCGGACGGCCACTTCAGCCGGTTTCCCCATCAGGGATCGATGGTACTTATGCCGCGTGGTTTTTTGTTCCCCTTGACTATGAGTACGAAGGCAGCGGCTGGACCAATATTTTTCAGTTTAAGGTCACAGAACAATCACCTTTTAGACAAGATGCTACATGGTGGCTTAATCTGACTGACAACCCCAATGATGACACCGTGATGTTGCATGTAGCTAATGGCTCGGGGGGAGCCTATGATCCGTCAAAGGATGTTCCCGTACCGAAAGGGCGCTGGTTTCAGGTGCGTGCGGATCTTTATGAAGGTGTAGGCATCGACTGGTATTTGGACAGTGTCTTTTGGCAATCGTCGTCAGATTCGACTTGGCCGGTGGGGCGTGATCCAAACAGTCCTGGCACACCCCAGTCATTTGTGTTCGGAGTCGGTCACTATGAGGGGATTGGCAAAATTTACACGGATGATGCGTCATTCACGCCAAAATAAGCACTTGCGTTTAGACTCGGCCATATTCCAGCCCCGCCATTGCCAGCACTTTCCGGAACAGCGTCGGCAATGCCTCGCCCTTGAGCGCGGCCGGCGCGCTCCACCAGCCCGAATCCAGTCCATCCGCCGGCACCGTGGCCGACCAGACCTCCAGTTCCAGCCGGAAATGGGTGAAGACATGCACGATCCGGCCGCGATGGCGCCATTGCGCGGCCACGGGAAAATCCGGTTCGGGCAGGGTTTCCGCCCATTCGGTGGTCGGCACTTCCGTCATTCCGGCCAGCAGGCCCCTGCCGGGCCGCGCCTGCAGGAAAACGTCGCCCGCCGCATCTCTCATCACGAAGGCATGGCCGCGCCGCACCGGGCGTTCCGGTTTTTCCGGCCTGACCGGAAAGGCCAGCGGGGTGCCCTGGCGCGCCGCCCGACATTCGGCTTGCAGGGGGCAGAGCAGGCAGGAGGCCTTGCGCGGGGCGCAGATCGTGGCGCCCAGGTCCATCATGGCCTGGGCAAAATCCCCCGCCCGCTCGGGCACCGAGCGTTGCAGGGCGGCCCGCAGATCGTCCTTGGCCTCGCGCACCGGCACGGGCAGCGCATGATAGCGCGCCAGCACCCGGTCAAGATTGCCGTCGAGCACCGCCACGCGCTCATCGAAGCAGATCGCGGCGATGGCGGCGCCGGTATAGGCACCGATGCCCGGCAGCTTTTGCAGGTCCGCCGCGCTTTGCGGAAAAACGCCGCCATGCTCATGCACGACGGCCCGGGCGCAGGCATGCAGGTTCCGCGCCCTGGCGTAATAGCCCAGCCCGGCCCATTCGCGCAGCACCGAATCGAGCGCCGCCGCCGCCAGGTCGGCCACGCCCGGCCAGAGGCTGGTAAAACGCTCGAAATAGGTTTTCACCGCAGCGACGGTGGTTTGTTGCAGCATCACCTCGCTCAGCCACACCCGATAGGGGTCTGGCCGCACGCCTTGCCGGCGCGCGGCCGGCGGCACCCGCCAGGGCAGGTCGCGCGCATGGCTGTCGTACCAGTCGAGCACCGTTTCGGCGGCAATGGGATGAGGGTCGGAGAGAAATTTCGGGGCCATTGGCGCCGCACCCTATATCGGCCAGCGCCTCGTGCAAGGCCGTCGCGGAAATGACAGCCATGTGCTCACCCAAAGCTGCCTCTTGCTGCCGGCCGGAAGCGGGGTTAGGTCAGGAGCATGGCCGAGAAACTGCCCGACCCGCCCCGCCGAAACCGGACGCTCAGCGTCGCCGACGCGCTGTCCGGCGCGCTCGATCCGGTGCTGAAAAAGCGCGGTTTCGCCAGCCGGGACATCCTGGCGCAATGGTCGATCATCGCCCCCGCGCCGTTCAACGGCACCACCATTCCCGACAAGCTCTCCTGGCCGCGCGGCACGAAAAGCGCTGAAGGCGCAGTACTTTACCTACGCTGTGCGCCGGGCCAGGCGCTGTTCGTCCAGCATGAGGCGCCCGCTATCGCCAGGGCGGTCAACCGCTATTTCGGCTATCTATTGGTGGACGAGGTCCGCCTGTCGGCTGCCCCGTTCACTCCCGGTTCAGGCCTCAAGGCGCACAAGGCGCGGCAACCGAGCCGGAGCATGATTGCGAAGGTCGGCGCCCAGACCGAAAAGGTCGAAAACGACGATCTGCGGGAAGCGTTGCAGGCCCTCGGGCTGGCGCTCTCCGGCAGGTCGGAACGAAATGGCGGATAGACTGTTCACCGGCAAGTGACAATCTTGCCCACTTGCCGCCAAGCTGTCTGCGTGTAGTGTCCGGAACACAAAGAAAAACTGGAGCCTGATCCCGTGAAATTCAATCGCCGAGAGACTCTTATTCTTGCCGCCGCCGCTTCGGCGCTCAGCCTGTGCGGCGTGGCAAACAGCCAGGCGGCCGAAGGCGACATGATCGACACGGCCAAGCTCCTGGCCCCTGCGGGCGACATCGCCGACAAGGTCGAGGGCCATCCCGACGCCCCCGTCACCATCATCGAATATGCCTCGCCCACCTGCCCGCATTGCGCGGCCTTCCACAATAATGTCTATCCCGACCTCAGGGCCCAATATGTCGATACGGGAAAGGTGCGGTTCATCCTGCGCCCCTTCATCCGCAATGTGCTCGATGCCGCCATCTTCATGCTGGCCGAGGCGGCGGGCGATACCAATTATGAAAATGTCGTGGGCACCTTCTTCCGCACCCAGAACAATTGGGGCATGTCCGACAAGCCGCGCGACGCCATCCTCGAAGTGGCCAAGCAGCTCGGCTTTACCCAGGAAACCTTCGATGCCGCATTGACGAATCAGGATCTCTACAACGGGATGGAAGCCTTGCGCGACCAGGCGCTCAACGAATTCGGGCTCGAAGGCACGCCGACCTTCTATGTCAATGGCAAGACGCTCACCGGGGACAAGACGCTCGAGCAATTGGCTGCCGAGATCGACCCGCTCGTGCCCGCCGATTTCGTCGCCCCCGCGGCCGACGCCGCCCAGCCTGGATCGGGCGACGCCATGGCGCCGGCGACCGATACCATGGCGCCGGCCGATACAATGGCGCCCGCGCCTGCCCAATAGGACCTTCGGGCGGGTGGACGCATGAAGTTCACCCGCCTCAAACTCCATGGCTTCAAGTCGTTCTGCGACGAAACCGTGCTCGTCATGGAGCCGGGGCTGACCGGCATTGTCGGCCCCAATGGCTGCGGCAAGTCCAACCTGGTCGAAGCCATGCGCTGGGTGATGGGCGAAAGCTCGTACAAGGCCATGCGCGCCTCGGGCATGGACGACGTGATCTTCTCGGGCTCCGGCAACCGCCCGGCCCGCAACAGCGCCGAAGTCACCCTCGTCCTCGACAATGCCGACCGCACCGCTCCGGCGGCGCTCAACACCGTCGACCTGCTCGAAGTCACCCGCCGCATCGAGCGCGAGGCCGGTTCGGTTTATCGCGTCAACGGCCGGGAAGTGCGCGCCCGCGACGTGCAATTGCTGTTTGCCGACGCCTCGACCGGTGCTCATTCGCCCGCCATGGTGCGGCAGGGCCAGATCGGCGAGCTGATCGCGGCAAAGCCCACTGCGCGCCGGGCCCTGCTCGAGGAAGCCGCCGGGATTTCGGGCCTGCATTCGCGCCGTCAGGAGGCCGAATTGCGCCTGCGCGGGGCCGAACAGAATCTCGAACGGGTGGACGACATCATCGCCCAGGTCGAGACGCAGCTCGAAACGCTCAAGCGCCAGGCGCGGCTGGCCACCCGCTATCGCGGGCTGTCGGGCGATATCCGTCGCGCCGAGGCCACGCTTTTCCACCTGCGCTGGGTGGCGACCCGCGTGGCCGAAAAGGAAGCAGAGGCCGCCCAGGCAATATTGATCCGGCAATTGGCCGACGCCAACCATGCCGAGCATGTGGCCGGCCAGGCGCTCGAAACCGCGCAAGCCGCACTGACGCCGCTGCGCGAGCGTGAGGCCGTCACCGGCGCCGTGCTGCAGCGCTATACGATCCTGGCCGAGCAATTGGCCGACGAGGCCCGCCGCATGAGCCAGCGCCGGGCGGAGCTGGACGACCGCCTGCGCCAGATCCTCGCCGATGGCGCGCGCGAGCGCGAGCTGGTCGCCGAAAGCCAGGCCACGCTCGACGCCCAGGCCGCCGAGGAAACCCAGCTTGCCCACGAGCAGGCCGAGGCCCAGGCCGAGCACGATATGGCCCGGGCGAAAGCCGAAGCGGCCGGCAAGGCCGTCGGCGCGGCGGAGGCCGAAGCCCGGCAGGCCGCCGACATTCTGGCCCAGCTTCGCGCCCGGCGCATCGAGGCCGAGCGCAGCCTTGCCGAAGCGCGGGATCGCCAGGCCCGGCTTACCTGGCAATTGGCCGAGATCGAAGCCGAACAGGCGCGCGTCGCGGCGGCACTCGCGGCCGATGACAGCGTGATCCAGGCCCGCGCGGCGCTCGATGCGGCCCAGGCGCGCGCCCAGGCCGCGGAGGCCGATGCCCTCGCCGCCGAGGAAGCGGCCGAACATGCCCAGGGCCGGCTGGATGCGGCGCGGCCGCGCCTCGCCGAACTCGAGGCGCTGGTGACCGGGCTCGAGGCGGAGGCGTCCACCCTGGGCAAGATGCTCAATGTCGGCGCCAGCCTGTGGCCGGCCATCGTGGACGAACTCGTCGTGGCCCCGGGTTATGAAACCGCCCTGGGCGCCGCCCTGGGCGACGATCTCGACGCATCATCCGATGCCGGGGCGCCGCTGCATTGGTCGATCGCCATCGACGCCTATGACGACCCGCCCCTGCCCCAGGGCGCCGAACCGCTGTCGCGCCATGTGTCGGGCACGCCGCTGCTGATCCGCCGCCTGCACCAGATCGGGCTGGTCGATCCTGTCGATGGCCCGGCGCTGATGCCGGCGCTCAAGCCCGGCCAGCGGCTGGTGACGCTGGATGGTGCGCTCTGGCGCTGGGATGGATTCGTGGCCGCCGCCGATGCCCCGACCCCGGCGGCCCAGCGCCTGGCCCAGCGCAATCGCCTGGCCGAACTCGACGAGGAAATCACCCGCGCCAGGGGCGAGCGCAATGCCTGGAAACGCGATGTCGATGCGCTGAATGCCGGGCTCGACGGCGCCCGCCAGCAGGCGCGTGCCCGCCGCGACGCCTGGCGCCAGGCCCAGCACGCGATCGGCGCGGCGCAGGCCGAACTCGACACGGCGCAGCGCGCCATCGGCGATCTCGTCACCCGCCGCTCGACCCTGGAGGAAGCGCGGGCGCACCTTGCCGCCAGCCTGGCCGAAGCCGAACAGGCGCGCCTTGCGGCCGACCAGGCACTGGCCGGGAGCGGCGAGGCGGACGAGGCCGGCGAGGCGGACGAGGCCGCAAGAGGGCGGCTCAACGCCTTGCGCGAAACGGCCGACCGGGCCCGCCTGCGCCTCGGCACGCTGGAGGCGGCGGCCCGCATGCGCAGCGCCCGGCGCGAGCAGATCGCGCGCGACAGGGCCGCCTGGCAGCGCCGCCGCGACGGCGCCCAAGCGCAATTGGCCACGCTCGAACAGCGCCGCGCCGAGGTCGAAAAGCAGCGTGCGGACCTTCTCGAAGCGCCCGAAGGCTTTGCCGGCCGCAAGGCGCAACTGGACGCGCAGATCGCGCAGGCCCGGGCCGAGCACCAGCAGGCCGGCGACCGCCTCAGCGCGGCCCAGACCCGGGCGCGCGAGGCCGACAGGGCGCTCAAGACCGCCGGCGACGCCCTCAACGCCGTCCGGATCGAGCTGACCCGCATCGAGGAACGCCTCAAGGGCATCGTCGCCCAGCGCCAGCAGATCGAGCGGCAGACCGAGGAATCGCTGGGCATCCCCGCCGCGCGCACGCTGGAAGCCTCCGGCATCCGCCCCGAACAGGCCCTGCCCCAGGAACAGGCAATGGAGCAGAAGCTCGAACGGCTCAAGGCCGAGCGCGAGCGCCTGGGCGGGGTCAATCTCTCGGCCGAAAAGGAGGCCGAGGCGGTTCAGGAAAAGCGCGACATCATGGTGCGGGACCGCGACGATCTCATCGAGGCCATCGCCAAGCTGCGCAGCGGCATCGCCGCGCTCAACCGCGAAGGGCGCCTTCGCCTCAACGAGGCCTTCGGCAAGGTCAATGCCCATTTCCAGGAATTGTTCACCACCCTGTTCGGCGGCGGCACCGCCGAACTGCGTTTCGTGGAAAGCGAGGATCCGCTCGAAGCGGGCCTGGAAATCCTCGCCCGCCCGCCGGGCAAGAAGCCGCAGACCATGACCCTGCTTTCGGGCGGCGAACAGGCCTTGACCGCCATGAGCCTGATCTTCGCGGTCTTCCTGGTCAATCCCGCGCCCATCTGCGTGCTGGACGAAGTCGATGCGCCGCTCGACGATGCCAATGTCGAGCGCTTCTGCAACCTGCTCGACAATATGCGCCAGCGTACCCAGACCCGTTTCATGGTCATCACCCACAATCCCATCACCATGAGCCGCGTCGACCGCCTGTTCGGCGTCACCATGGCCGAGCGCGGCGTCAGCCAGCTCGTCTCCGTCGATTTGCAGACCGCCGAAAGTTTCCGCGATGCGGGATAGTGGCTCCGAACCGCCCCTGCGGAGCCTCGCTCATTGACAAAATGACGGAACTTACGTAATTTTGCGGAAAATACGTAACTTGCGGAATTCGCTCATGACCAGCGCACCGGCATCCGAAATCCAGAAGAATTTCGGCGAATGGCACGACCGGGCCTATGACGGCCCCGTGGAAATCACCCGCTACGGCCGGACGACGGCCTATCTGGTTTCGGCGAGGCTTTTTCGCGAGATGTGGGCCTCCTACCGGAAGGCCATGCCGGTGGAAAACCTTTCGGAAGATGAAATCGCCATGATCCGGGCGGCGCGGGTCGAAACCGATCAGCCTTTCACCCTGGAGGACATTCCGGACAGCGAGGATGCTTCCCGCCCGGCGGAAATGGACCGCTAACCCTTGCGGATACCGGAACGGCCACCCGTGGGGCATGTGATTTCCTACGAATATCTTTGGAAATCCGGAGCCGGGGAAACCAAAGACGGCCGGGCGGCCTATCCGGCGGCCGTGATCCTGGCCCGCGACGATCTGGGCCCGAGCCCGGTCGCCTATGTTCTCGGAATATCGCATAGCCCGCCGCGGCAGGACGACCGCGCCATGCCCGTTCCTCCAAAGCTCAAGCGCTATCTCGGGCTGGATGACGCGCCGTCGTGGATTTACACGGACCAATTGAATGTCTTCGTCTGGCCGGGCCCCGATCTGCGACCGGGCGAGTGGCTCCGAACCGCCCCTCTGCGAAGGGTACATGTGTCATATCTCCCCTTCCCACAGACTGGTTTGCCGAAGTCCGAAACCATCTCGAAGAGAGCTATCGGTTGAAAATGGTCAGGACGGTCAGGCGAACGTGAGCAGCACCGCCGGCACTCGGGTTCGGCGCCCCCGCTTCCGCCTTCCACGACCGGTTTTAGCCGGAGAATCCTCCGTCGCGCGCCATGACTCTGCCATCATTGCGGTGTGGACAGCATGCCGCACCCCCAATGTGGCGCAAATATCAATTGAGAAACAACAACTTAGGCACCCAACCCGCTCCTTGACACCTTTGGGGGGCGCCACTATGTTGCGCGCGACTTAAAGGGCGCCCCGGAAACATGCCGGGCGAGGCCGGCCAGGGAGTGCGGATGACCATACCGCCGAATGATAAAGGCCAGCCGGAAAACGCCCGCGAGGCGACGCGGGATCTTGCATCGCGCATTGCCTCGGCCAAGCGGGAGCGGATCGTGGAGGACAACAGAGCCTCCCGGGATGCTTCCCCGGAGATGAGCGGACTGGCGCGCGGCCTGCGCATCGGCACCGAATTCATCGCCGCGGTTCTGGTGGGTGCCGGCCTCGGCTATCTCATCGACCTTGGCCTGGGGACCAGCCCCTGGGGCTTGCTCATCCTGTTGCTGATGGGCTTTGCCGCTGGAATTCTCAACGTCATCCGTGTGGTGGCGGAAATGAATGCCGCGACGCCTGCCCCGTCGGGATCCGATCTTGGACCCAACGCGGACGACGAAGAGCGGAACGACGATTGATGACGCTTAGAGGGCTCCATGGCCGGTACTGATCCGATCCACCAGTTTGTCATCACGGACCTGTTCCCGCTGTTCAGCGTGGGCGGCGACGGCACCGAGGGCTCGGGCACGCATTTCGCCTTCACCAATTCGGCGCTGTTCATGGTGATTATCGTGGTGGCGATCTCCGTGTTCCTGCTCACCTCCACGTCGGGCAAGAAGCTCGTGCCCACCCGCGCCCAGCTCGCCTCCGAGCTGCTTTACGAATTCGTCGCGGGCATGGTGCGAAGCTCGGCCGGTACGGCGGGCATGAAATTCTTTCCTCTGGTCTTTTCGCTGTTCACCTTCATCTTCCTGGCGAACATGATCGGCCTGGTGCCCTATTTCTTCACCGTCACCAGCCACATCATCGTCACCTTCGCCCTGTCCATGGTGGTGATCCTCACCGTGGTCATCTACGGCTTTCTCAAGAACGGCCCGAAATTCCTCATGCTGTTCGTGCCGGCGGGCGTGCCGGGCTATATCCTGCCCATCGTGACGCCGATCGAATTCATCTCCTTCCTCTCGCGTCCGATCAGCCTCTCGGTTCGTCTTTTCGGCAATATCCTGGCCGGCCACATCACCCTCAAGGTGTTCACCGGTTTCGCCGTGATGCTGATCGCCGGGCTCGGGGCCTTCGGCTGGGCCGCGGCCATCCTGCCGGTCTTGATGGCGATTGCCCTTACCGGCCTCGAGCTTCTCGTCGGTGCGGTTCAGGCCTATGTGTTTGCGGTCCTGACCTGCATGTATCTCAACGACGCGATCCACCCGTCCCACTAACCACCAGATCTCGGCGGATGGCCCGCCGGAAGACCATACGTCGCTTGAAAGGACATATAAAATGGAAGCTGAAGCCGCGAAGTTCATCGGTGCCGGCATTGCTTGTTTCGGTATGGCTGGCGCCGCCCTGGGCGTGGCCAACATCTTCGGCAATTTCCTGACGGGCGCGCTGCGCAACCCGTCGGCTGCCCCCAGCCAGTTCGGCAACCTGATCTTTGGCTTCGCCGTGACCGAAGCCCTGGGCATCTTCTCGTTCCTGATCGCCCTGATCCTGCTGTTCGTCGCCTGATCGGCCGCGAACCTGCGCTTTTCGCAGCCGGGGCCTGTCCCGGCTGCGGACATTGCCGGCCCTGGCCGGCTGACCGGATTTAACGGGATCTACCGAGATGGCAACGCAAGCCTTCGCCCAAGAGGCGGACATTCCGGCCGAGAACCATGTCGCCGCACCAGCGGACGCGCATGGCGATCCGACCGCCAATACCCATGCCACGACCGAAGCCCATGGTGGCGAGCATGGATCGGGTGCCTTCCCGCCTTTCGATCCGGCGACTTTCCCCAACCAATTGCTGTGGCTGGCCATCACTTTCGGCGCGCTCTACGTGCTGATGAGCAGGATTGCCCTGCCCCGCATCGGCGGGATTCTTGAAAACCGCAAGACGCTGATCGACACGGATCTGGCGGCGGCCGATGCCGACCGGCAGAAGACCGATGCCGCCATCGCCGCCTATGAGAAGGCGCTGGCCGAAGCCCGCTCGAAGGCCCAGGGCATTGCCAACGAGACGCGCGACGCCATCCAGGCCGACCTCGCGGCCAAGCGCTCGGCGACCGAAACGGACCTCACCGCCAAGGTCAATGCCGCGGAAACCCGCATTGCACAGACCAAGGCCGAAGCGCTCACCCATGTGGACGAGATCGCCGCCGAAACGGCCCGGGCCGTGGTCGGGCAGATCGTGGGCGAGGTTTCGCCCGACAGCGTTCGCGCCGCCATTGCCAAGGTGAAGGAGTAAGCCCATGCCCGTCTGGTTGGACAACAGCTTTTTCGCCTTTGTCGCACTGGTCGTCTTCGTCGGCCTGCTGCTCTATTTCGGCGTTCACCGCATCATCGCCAAGATGCTGGATGGCAAGATCGCCGAGATCGAAACCAATATCGCCGATGCCAAGCGCCTGCGCGAAGAGGCTGCCGCCCTGCTTGTCGAATATGAGCAGAAGCGCGTCGCCGCCGAAAAGGAAGCCGAAGGGATCGTTACCGCCGCCAAGGAAGAGGCCGAGCGCCTGACCGTCGAGGCCCAGGCTTCGCTCGAAGACCTGGTGGCCCGCCGGACCAGGGCGGTGGAAGACAAGATCGCCCAGGCCGAAGCCCAGGCCATCGCCGAAGTGCGGGCGCGTTCGGCCGACATCGCCATCGAGGCGGCCCGCGTGGTACTGGCCGACGAGATGAGCAGCAAGGGCGACAAGATCGTCGATGCCGCCATTGCCGATGTCGGCAAACGGCTGAACTGAGGCCCTCCGGCACCCCTTGTTCGAGGCGGGCAGCGATGCCCGCCTTTTTCTTTGCCGTCCGTCTCTTCCCGCAAGGGGAGAAGCGAGAATGTGCGTTGACGCCCCATGAAATCTCCACCATGGTGCCCGGGATAGCGGGAGAGATCGGTCCTCGACCGGCGCCGAAGGAGCAACCGCCCCGGAAACTCTCAGGCAAGCGGACCGCAATCAGGTCAGAAACTCTGGAAAGCAGGCCGGAATGAACGGCCTCCCCGAAGGAGCAACCGGCGCTCAGCCGGGAAATCTCTCAGGGCAAGGACAGAGGGGGCACGCGCCTTTCGGCATCGAAGGGCCAGTCGTGTCGCCATCTTGCCGGAGGATTCATGGCCGAAAGCCGTTCCGAAGATCTCAAACAGACCCCGCTCCACGAGCGCCACCTCACCGCCGGCGGCCGCATGGTCGAATTTGCCGGCTACAGCCTGCCGATCCAATATCCCGGCGGCATCATGGCCGAGCACAAATGGACGCGCGAGCATGCGGGGCTGTTCGATGTCAGCCATATGGGACCCGCCTTCCTCATGCTGGCCGCGCCCAGCGGCGATGCCGAGGCGGACCATGCCGCCGTTTCGGCGCTGATCGAGCCCCTGGTCTGCGGTGACCTTGCCGGGCTCAAGCCGGGCCAAATCCGCTATACGCTGCTGCTCAACGAGCGGGGCGGCATCGTCGACGACCTGATGGTGGCGCGCTCGCCGCTGGTCGGTGGCGGGCTCTATATCGTGGTCAATGCCGGCACCAAGGACGATGACTTCGCGCGCATCGCCGCGGTCGCCGGCGACAAGGCGCGGCTCATACGGGGCGATGGCGATTACGCCCTCCTCGCCCTGCAGGGGCCCGACGCGGTCAATATCATGGCGGCAATCATCCCCGAGGCGGCCGATCTCGGCTTCATGAATTATGGCGCCTATGATTGGGGCAAGGAACAGGTTTTCGTGGCCCGGTCCGGCTATACCGGCGAGGACGGCTTTGAAATCCTCATCAAATCCAATGAAGCGGTCGCCCTCTGGGACGAATTGCTGTCGGACCCGCGCGTCAAACCGGTGGGCCTGGGGGCCCGCGACAGTCTGCGCCTTGAAGCCGGGCTGCCGCTTTACGGACACGACCTGGATGAAACCACCTCACCGGTGGAAGCGGGTCTTGGCTTTGCCATTGCCAGGCGCCGCCGCGAGGCCGCCGATTTTCCCGGTGCCGGCCGCATCCTGCGCGAGCGTGCCGATGGCCCCGCCCGCCAGCGGGTCGGCCTGATCGTCGAGGGCGCGCCGGCCCGCGAGGGCGCGGAAATTCTCGATGCGGATGGCCGGGCCATCGGCGTCGTGACCAGCGGCGGCTTTGCCCCCTCGCTGGGCAAGGCCATTGCTCTGGGTTTCGTGCCCCCTGCCTTCGCCGCTGCCGGCACCATGCTGCAAGTATCGGTGCGCGGGCGTGCCCAGCGCGCCGAAATCGTCACGCTGCCCTTCGTCCCCCACCGCTATTTCCGCAAATCAGCCTGAGGTCCGCCATGACCACCAAATTCACCCCCGACCACGAATATATTCGCATCGACGGCGCGACCGGCGCTGTCGGCATCACCGATTATGCCCAGGAGCAATTGGGCGACATCGTCTTCGTGGAATTGCCCGCCATCGGCCAGGTGCTCAAGAAGGGCGACGAGGCCGCCGTGGTGGAATCGGTCAAGGCCGCTTCGGAGATTTACGCGCCGGTGTCCGGTGAGGTTGTCGAGGTTAACAATCTGTTAGCCGAAGAACCCGGGATGCTGAACACCGACCCCGAAAATGGCGGCTGGATCTTCAAGCTCAGGATTGCCGATCCCGGCGAGGCCGACACCCTGCTCGATGACGTCGGCTACGCGGATTTAACGAAGTAAAACAATGCGGTACCTTCCCCATTCAGACGCCGAGCGGGCCGAGATGCTCGCCGTTATCGGTGCGGCCGACATCGACGCCCTGTTCAGCGCCGTACCGAAATCGGCATACAAGAATTTCACCCTTGATTTACAAAGACATAGCCCGGAATTCGTGGTCGAAGCCCATATGCGGGCCCTGGCCGGCCGGAACCATGCGGCCGGAGACGGCCCCTTCTTTGTCGGTGCCGGCGCCTACCGGCATCACGTGCCGGCGACGGTGGACCATTTAATCCAGCGTTCTGAATGGCTTACCGCCTATACACCCTATCAGCCGGAAATCTCGCAAGGCACCTTGCAGATGCTGTTCGAGTTCCAGACGCAGGTGGCGCGGATCACCGGCATGGATGTGGCCAATGCCAGCCTTTATGACGGCTCGACCGGCACGGCTGAAGCCGTGCTCATGGCCAAACGTTTGACTCGCAAGCATAAAATCGTTCTGTCGGGTGGCCTGCACCCGCATTACCGCGACGTGGTCAAGGCCTATCTCAAGGACGACCCGGACCTCGTCTGCCTCTCGCCCTCCCCCGAGGGCCAGGGCGACATCCTCACCCATATCGATGGCGACACGGCGGCCATCGTCGTGCAAACTCCTGATTTCTATGGACATTTGCGCGACGTCAGGGCTGCCGCCGATGCTGCCCATGCCCAGGGCGCACTCCTGATCGTCGTGGTCACGGAAGTCGTCTCGCTCGGCCTGCTCGAAGCCCCCGGCGCATTGGGGGCCGACATCGTCGTTGCCGAGGGTCAATCCATTGGAAACGCTCTTAATTTCGGCGGGCCCTATCTGGGATTGATGGCGACGCGCAAGGATTTCATCCGGCAGATGCCTGGCCGGCTTTCCGGCGAAACCGTCGATGCCGACGGCAATCGCGGCTTCGTCCTGACCCTCTCGACCCGCGAGCAGCATATCCGGCGCGAAAAGGCGACCAGCAATATCTGTACGAATTCAGGGCTTTGCGCCCTGGCCTTCTCCATCCACATGGCTCTGTTGGGCGAAGCCGGCTTCACCCGCCTGGCTCGGCTCAATCACGCCAATGCCTGCAAACTGGCCGATATGCTGGCCCAGGTCCCAGGGGTGACGGTGCTCAACAAGACCTTCTTCAACGAGATGACCATCCGGGTTTCCCAGCCGGCCGCCGCCTTGGTAGAGCGGCTGGCCCGGCGCGGCATCCTGGCCGGCGTGCCGGCGAGCCGTCTGCTTCCCGACGATGTCACGGTTGAAAACCTCATCATCCTCACGGCCACGGAACTGACAGGCGACGCCGATATCGCCACCCTCGCCGCCGCACTTAGGGAGGAATTGGCATGAGCATGAACATGCAAGGCCGCCCCACCGGTATCGGCACCCAGGGCAATGCCGCCTCCGACTCGGCGCTGCTGCCCGACGAACCGCTGCTGTTCGAGATTGGCGACATGGAGCATTCCGGCGTCGACCTGCCCGAGGTGGAATTGACCGGCGATCGGCTCGGCGGTTTCGCCCGCAAGAGCCCGCTCGGCCTGGCCGGGCTCACTGAGCCCGAGGCCATGCGCCATTATGTGCGCCTGTCTCGCCTCAATCACTCGATCGACAGCGGCATGTATCCCTTGGGGTCATGCACGATGAAGCACAATCCGCGCCTCAACGAGAAGATGGCGCGGCTGCCCGGCTTTGCCGATATTCATCCACTGCAGCCGCTCTCGACCGTGCAGGGGGCACTCGAACTGATGAGCCAGCTCAGCCATTGGCTGATGGCGCTCACCAACACCGCCGCCGTGGCGCTGTCGCCCAAGGCCGGAGCGCATGGCGAGCTATTGGGCATGATGGCCATCAAGGCGGCTCAGGAAGCGCGGGGCGAGGGGCGGCGCAATATCGTGCTGGTGCCCGAAAGCGCCCATGGCACCAATCCGGCAACGGCTGCATTCCTGGGCTATGGCGTCCGCACGGTCCCCGCGCGTGCCGATGGCATTGTCGATATCGAAGCGGTCAAGGCGGCTTTGTCCCCGGAAGTCGCCGCCATCATGCTGACCAATCCCAACACGTGCGGCTTGTTCGAGCCGCAGGTAATCGAGATTGCCCAGGCCGTGCATGAAGCCGGCGCTTTCTTTTACTGCGACGGCGCCAATTTCAACGCCATCATGGGCGTGGTGAGGCCGGGCGACCTTGGCATCGATGCCATGCACATCAACCTGCACAAGACTTTTTCCACTCCCCATGGCGGTGGCGGGCCCGGCGCCGGGCCCGTGGTGCTGTCTGAAGCGCTAGCGCCGTTCGCGCCGGTACCATTCCTGCGCAGGGACGAGGCGGGGCTTGACCTGGTCGAACACATCGAAGGGAGCGCCCTGGGCCGCGTGACGGCGTTTCATGGGCAGATGGGCATGTATGTGCGCGCCCTGACCTATATGTTGAGCCATGGAGCCGATGGCCTGGCCCAGGCAGCCCAGGATGCAGTGCTCAACGCCAATTACATCAAGGCGCGGCTGGGCAGCCTCTTCTCGGTGCCCTTTCCCGATTATCCAGCCATGCACGAAGCCCTGTTCGACGACAGCTTCCTCAAGGACAGCGGCATTTCCACGCTCGACTTCGCCAAGGCACTGATCGACGAAGGCTTTCACCCCATGACCATGTACTTCCCCCTGGTGGTGCATGGCGCCATGCTGATCGAGCCCACGGAAAGCGAAAGCAAGCAGACGCTCGACCATTTCTGCGCGGTGATGCAGGAATTGGCCGAGGAGGTCAGTGCGGGCAAGACCGAACGCTTCACCAGCGCGCCGCTAAAAGCGCCGCGTCGACGGCTCGATGAAACCCGCGCCGCCCGCCAGCCGGTGCTTAAATGGGAAAAGCCCGCGGACCTGCCGCAGGCCGCCGAATGACAAAAGGCCCGGGACTGCTCCCGGGCTTTTTAGTCGGTTCTATTCGGCAAACGCGCGTCAGCCCCTAGTGTCGAAGCCGACCCAGATGGTGATTTTTTCGCCACCCAGATAGGGAATAGCGACATTCTGCACCACCTTGACGAATTCGCCGGAATTGTTCTCCGGCGTAATGGCAACAGGAACGGTGTATTTTTCCGAGAAAATGGCTTGGCCATCGCGCTCGACAGCAAAGCGGATCGGCGCATTGACCGTTTTCTGGGTGCCCGCAGGCCCGAGCAATACTCGGCCGGAAACGCCCATATTGACGCTGATAAGCCCATCGGACACCACGCAATTGCGCGTGCTTTCGTCAATGACACCTTGATATTGCAAGGCCTTCGGATCGCCGGTGCGGCCCGACCCGTAATAGAACATCGCCTCACCGCCCAGGCGCACGCGGATCGGGGGACATTCGGTGGCGATTGCGGGCAGCGCATTGGTCTGTGCCTGAGCCATGGCGGCAGGCGCGACAGGTGCATTCTGCAAGGACGGATTGGCGCCGCTGCCACCCCCGAACAAGCCGCCCATGGAGCATCCGGCAAGAATGGTTGCGAAGCCGGCAGAAGCGGCGATCTTCGTCAGGGTCTGCATGGTCATCGACGCACTCCTGGGACTTACACGTGGGCCGCTTCGAGGGCCATGAAAATAGCGGGGGCGCCGCTGGCATTGACGCCGGGCGCGTCCTCGACGAACAGGTCCCGTACCTTGCCGTCGCGGATAATCATGGCGCTCCGCCGGAAACGCAAGCCAAGACCGGAACCCGAAAGGTCTTTATCGAGCCCCATGGCCCTGGCCAAGTCGCCATTGCCATCGGCGATAAACGCTATGGCGTCAAGCGCATGGGAGGCCTCGGCCCAGGCTTTCATCACATGATGGTCGTTGACAGCGGCACAAACAATTCTGGCAACACCGGCCGCGCGCAGCTTGCTCGCATTGGCAAGGAAACCGGGCAGATGGTTGACGTGGCAGGTGGGCGTAAAGGCTCCAGGCACGGTGAACAGCACCACCAACCCATCACCCAGGGCAACATCGCTGCTCGTCTCGGTCGTGCCGACCGCCGTTACCAGCTTGATCCCCACAGAAGGAATCGGATCGCCGCTTTCGATCATTGGTGAAATTGCCCCATGCCTCGACGGTCTATGCCGCCTCACTCCAAACGTCCGCATCGGCATGGGCAGCCCCCAGCACGGAACCCCCAGAGTTCCGACCGATGCTATTCATCCTCCCGCGGCGCGGCCCCAACCGCGCCGGTAAGCTCAAAAGGGCCCCTTTGCGTCATGAAGGTTAGCTGCACCTCCATGTCATCCAGGGCACTATTGTCGGTTTTTCCCAGGATGGGAAGGAGGACTAGATTGTCTTGAGGGCTTTTTTGCGGCGCCCCGAACAGCGGTTCCCCACTGGTCGTACTGGCGATCAGGCTGGCCGGATCGACCTCGGATCCGTTCACCCGCACCAGCAAGCCCATGCCGTCCGCGCTCCAGCGCAGGTCCGCCAGCGGCAAAGCCTCGTCCGGCCAGGTGATAGGGACATCGGCCAGTGCCTGCCTGATGCGCAGGCCATTAGGCCGGTCCGGCTTGGCGTCGCGCAGAGGCAGCGTGAAGCTGGCCTTGGCGGGAATACAGATGTCCGAGCATACGCCCAGCAATGTCGTCAGATGCAGCTTGGGGCGATCGCCTCGCACTTTAACCGCGATGGGCAGCACGACATGGCCGAAATATACATAGTCGAGATAATCCTGCTGCACGTCACGCACCGGATAGGGCCAGCGGATAGCAATTGTTTCAATACCTTCCGAGCCGCGGCTGTCGAGTTCGGTCGGCAGTCCGGTTTGGCCCGGCACGCGCCAATAGGTCTTGGTATCGCGCGGCATATCGAGTTCAAGTGCCGCCAGCGTGGTGCCATCGGAACGGATGACACCGGTGCTTATGAGCCGCAGATTGACGCCGGGGGCGATTTCCTGCCACGCCGTTTCGCCCGCAAAAGCGGGGTTGATCGCCAGAAAAAAAGTGAGCACCAGGACAAGCAGACGCATAGCCATGCCATTAACGCAGCAGATGGTGAAGGAATAGCTCTCGGCCGATCAGGGCTTCGTGAAAGCTGTTCAAGCCAAGCGCACCTGCATTGCCTTGGCTTCGTCACCACCCCGGCCTACACTCGCATTATGAATTCGCTCGAAGGACAATTTCTGGTGGCCATGCCGGACATGGTGGATGAGCGCTTCGCCGAAAGCGTCATTCTCATCGTCGGCCACGGCAGCGAAGGTGCCATGGGGCTGGTGGTCAATCATGAGCTGGCCGAATTACGCTTCGCCGATATCCTGGACGAACTCGACCTTGGTGATCCGGATGCGGTGATCCGCTTACCCGATTCCATTCGGGAGCGCGCGGTGATGCGCGGCGGGCCGGTGGAAAAAGGCCGTGGTTTCGTGCTCCATTCGGCTGATTATCACAGCAGCAACACCTATCAGGTGACCGAGGAAATCGGGCTGACCGCGACGCTCGACATTCTCAAGGCCATGGCCTTCGGCCCGGCGCCACGGGCGGCGCTTTTCGCACTCGGGTGCTGCGGCTGGAGTCCTGGCCAGCTTGAAGAGGAAATCGGCGCCAATGGCTGGCTGACCGCCCCATTCGACCGGGGCCTGCTCTTCGATGTGCCCGTGGACAAGCGCTATGAGCGCGCCCTGGCCAGCCTCAACATCACTCGTGCCAGCCTCAGCGCCGAAGCCGGGCACGGCTAAGCGCCACGGGCTCCCATCTGCGCGGAGAGCTTCTTGCCCAATTCGGCGCCGGTCATCGCGGCCCCAAAGGCAAAGCCTTGTGCGTAGCGGCAATTGAGCTGGCGCAGGCGTTCGATTTCGTCGAGGCTTTCCACACCCTCGGCGATCACCATGAGGTCGAGATCGTTGGCCAATGCGACGATCGCCTTGATGATCGGAGCCTGCGTCTGGGCGATGCCGGTATCGGCACCCAGGCGCACGAAAGGCGCGGGAATCTTGATGGTGTCGACCGGAAAGCGGTGCAGATAGCTCAGCGATGAATGGCCGGTACCGAAATCGTCGAGTGCCAGACCCAGGCCCATATTGCGCAAGGCCTCGAGCATGAAGGCGGAATGTTCGGGATTGGTCATCACCTGACTTTCGGTGACTTCCAGCTTGAGATGGGCGGCTAAAGCCTTGTCCTGCGCCAAAAGATTGCGCATGTCGCCCAGTAGCGTCTCGGTGGCCAATTGGGCGGGGGAGAGATTGACCGAGAGGAAGAAGCCGTCGGGCATGCCGATGGTATTTTTCCAGTCGCGGGCCTGGGCGGCGGATTGCTCGAAGGCCAGGCGGCCCAGCTTTTCGATCTGGCCCGAACGCTCGGCCAGGGGCACGAATTCGTCCGGCGTGACCACGCCGCGCGTGGGATGATTCCAGCGCATCAGCGCCTCGGCGCCAGCGATCTGGCCGGACTGGATGTCCATAATAGGTTGAAATTGCACATGCAATTCGCCCTGCTTCATGCCCCGTTCGAGATCTTCCTCGCTGGCCTTGTTGTAGGCCGAGATCGAACGAGCCGAGGCGCGATAGGCTTCGATGCGGTCGCCACCGAGCCGTTTGGCGTAATACATGGCCAATTCGGCGTCTCGCAACACATCCACTGGCGTTGACGGATTGCTATCATAAATCGTGACACCAATGGATGCCGTCAGTGTCAAATCGCGGTCGCCGAAATTGAACGGCGCCTTGAGGGCCTTGCGGATCTGTTCGGCCGTTTCCGCGATCTTGGCCGCCGCCTGTTCGGAGGCCAGGATGACCGCGAACTGATCGCCAGTGATGCGGGCCACGGTATCGAGCGGACGCATGATGCGGGCGATGCGGCGCGAAATAGCCAGCAACACCGAATCGGCGGCCGAATGGCCGATACGCTCCTCCAGTTCCATGAAACGATCGATATCGATCAGGAATACGGCGGGCTTGGTGCCGCCTGGCGTGCGGGCACGCACCAGGGCGCGTTCGAGGCGGTCGAGGAAAAGCTGGCGATTGGGCAGGCCCGTCAGACTGTCATGCACGGCATCGTGCAACAGGCGCTCGCGGGTCGCCCGGTCCTCGGTCACGTCCTGGAGCGTGCCCACGATGCGGTTGACCTGGCCGTCCCCGCCCAGAACCGGTTTGACGCGCATGCGGAAGGTGCGGAAGGCGCCGTCATGACCGGCCAGGCGCATATCGGCCGACACCTTGCCGCGCCGCAATTCGACCAGCGTGTCGAAGGCGGTGCGGAAGCGGTCGCGGTCATCGGGATGCACCCGGTCGAGCCAGCGCTTGATGGCGCCGCGCAGGGCCCCGCGCTTTTCTCCCAGGCGGGTGGTCAATTCGTCGCTCACCGTCACGCGGTCGCGCTCGATATTCCAGTCGAAGACGAAATCGCCCGAGCCGGTCAGGGCCAGCGCGCGCCGCTCGACCTCGCTCAGCGTGCCGATGGAAACCTGGCCCTCGGAGAAGGCGTGCTGCACGGCGGTAAAGCCCAGCAGCATAACGATCAGCACCAGCCCGCCGGCAACGGCCGGCTGGGCCACATCATTGGTCACCTGCCCCGAAATCACCAGCCAGCCATAAAAGAGCCAGGCGATATAGATGATCCAGGTGGGGACCAGCAGCACGGCACGGTCATAGCCGCGCAGGGCCAGCAGCAGGATGAGGAAGAAGCCCGAAACGCCGAGCAGCGCCAAGACCAGCCGGGCAATGGTGGCGGCGATGGCCGGCTGGAAAAAGGCAAAGGCGAACAGCGCCAGGAACAGGGCCGCCAGGCCAAGCGCGAGATGGATGAAGCGCAAATGCCATCGGTGCAGGTTGAGATAGATGAAAAGGAAGCCCGCCAGCGTGGTGGCTATGCCCGCCTCCGCCGCCGCCCTCAGGGGCTGCACCGCCTCGGGCGTCAAGGCGAACAGCCGGTCCATGAGGCCGAAATCGATGAGCAGATAGGCCAGAACCGCCCAGGCGAAAGCGGCGGTAGCCGGAAAGACGCCACGCCCCTTGACCACGAACATGATGGTGAGAAAGACCGATGCGAGCGAGGCCACGCCCAGCACCACCCCACGGAACAGGGTGAAGGCGTTGACATAGTCGCGATAGGCATTGGGCTGCCAGAGATAGAGTTCGGGCAGATCGCCATGAGCCAGTTCGGCCACCAGCGTCACCGTGGCGCCGGGGTCGATGGTGACCTCGAAGACGTCGGCTTCCGGATCGGCCTGGCGCACCGGGCGAATGCCGGCGCTGGGGGTGACGGCGGAGATGCGCGCAGCACCGAGATCGGGCTGGAACAGGCCCGAGCCGGGCAGGCGGAAGAAGGGCGCCACCAACAGCCGTTCGATCTGCTGGTCGCTGTCGTTGCGCAGCGCCAGCAAGGCGTAGGATGGATTGGTCCCCTGCTCGCTGGCCAGCACCTCGATGCGGCGGATGATGCCATCCGCATCGGGAGCGGTGGATAATTGCACCCGGCCATTCTGGCCCGGCACCACTTCGACAACGTCGGACAGGTTGACCGCGTTGACGTCGTCGGGCACCGAAATCACTTCAAAGGCCGAAACCGGCACGAGGCTGACGAGCGCGAGCGCAATGGCGGTCGCAAGAACGAGAAGGTGACGCATCAGGGGCAGTTATATCCTGCGCTAGGCTGCATTATGGCGGCTATCGCGGACCTGCTCGATCCGGACACGCCCGTGTCTTTTTCATCCTCCTGGCGGGGCGGACCTTTGGTAAAAGAGAATATGCCGCCCGACAAGCGTTCCCGCCTGTGGCCAAAAGGCAACAGCGAGGACAAGACCTTGTGGAAAGCCTGCGCGCGCAAGGGACGGACGACGCGATGGCGGTTTGCGGGGGCTTGCAAAAGCTGTGCGCAAACCGCGCGGGTTCAGGCGACCCAGACGTGCTGGCCATGCCGCGCCGCTTCCCAGCCTTCGCGCGTCAGGCCCATGAGCACGTGATCCTCCCAGCGCCCGTCGATCTGCAGATAGCGCTGGGCATAGCCTTCCTCGACAAAACCATTGCGCTCGAGCACGCGGCGCGAGGCAATATTGGTGGGCAGGAAGGCCGCATGGAGCCGATGCAGGTCGAGCGTCTCGAAAACAAAGGGCAGGACGGTGCCGACCGCCTCGCTCATCAATCCCTTGCCGGCATAGGGCTGGCCCATCCAATAGCCCAGAGAGGCAAATTGCGCGGCGCGGCGGCGGATATTGGAGAGCGTGATTCCCCCCACCAGCACGTGCGCGCCCTTGCCCCGGGTAAACAGGAAGAAGGTGAAATCGGTGCCCTCTTCCGCTTCCTGGCGCGCGCGCCTGACCCGCATGGCAAAGACCCGGCGCGCCAGGTCGGCCTCGGTCCAGCGGGGCTCGAAGGGCTTGAGGAAATCGCGGCTGGCGCGCCGCAGCGCATACCATTCGCCATAGTCGCGCATCTGCGGCAGGCGCAGGGTAAGGCGCGGTCCCTGGAGCGCAATCAACGGCAGCGGCGACGACCAGGGCCAGTACATGGGATCAGCGCTTGAGCGTCTCGCCGATGCTTTCGACATCGGCGAGCTGGTTGATGGGACCGATGCCGGCCAGGGTGGGCACGCCGGCGGTAAAGAGTTGTTCGGCGACATCGCGGACACGCTGCGCGGTGATCCGGTTGATGCGCTCTACCGTCTCGTGCATTTCGATGGGCCGGCCCCAGAGGATCTGCTGGCGGGCCAATTGGCCGGCGCGGGCCGAGGGGCTTTCGAGCGACATCAGCAGGCCCGCGCGGATCTGGTTGCGCACCCGCACCACTTCCTCGTCGGTAATGGTTTCGGTAGCGCGCCGCAATTCGTCGAGCACGACCGGCACCAATTCGCCCACCTCGTCCTCGCCCGTCGCCGCCGCCACGCCGAAAACGCCGCTATCGGCAAAGGCCCAGTGGAAGGCATAGACGGAATAGCACAGGCCCCGCTTTTCGCGCACTTCCTGGAACAGACGCGAACTCATGCCGCCGCCCAGGATCGAGGCGAGCACCTGCGCGGCATAAAAGCCATCGGAATGATAGGCGCGCCCCTCGAAGCCCAGTACGATATGGGCCTGTTCGTGATCGGAGAACAGGCGCTCCTGCCCGCCCTGGTACTCGGCTTTTTGCGGGGCTGGCGCGCCATTGGGCGCCAGGCCGCCAAAGCGGTCGGCGGCCACGCGCGCCAATTCGTCGTGATCGACATTGCCGGCCGCGGCAATGACCATGTGGTCGCCCACATAATTGCGGCGCATATATTTGCGGATGGTGTCGGAACTGAAATCGCGCACCGAATCGACCGTGCCCAGAATGGTGCGGCCGATGGGCTGGGTGGGATAGGCAGCCTGCTGGAACAGGTCGAAGACGTGATCGTCTGGATTGTCGCGGGCCGCGCCGATCTCCTGCACGATGACCTGCTTTTCGCGCGCCAGCTCGTTTTCCTCGAAGGTGGAATTCTGCAGGATGTCGGCCAGGATGTCGGCTGCCAGAACGACGTCTTCCTTGAGCACGCGGGCAAAATAACCAGTATGCTCGATGGAGGTCGCCGCATTGAGATCGCCGCCGACATTTTCGATGGATTCGGCGATTTCGAGCGCGCTGCGCGTGGCCGTGCCCTTGAAGGCCATATGTTCGAGCAGATGGGAAATGCCATGCTCGGCCTTGCGCTCCGAACGGGCCCCGGCCTTTACCCACACGCCCAGGGAGGCGCTTTCGAGATGGGGCATGTCGTCGGTCAGGACCACCATGCCATTGTCGAGGGTCGTCGATCTTACGCTCACGCGGGTCCTCCTGAACCGGCCGCCCTCGGGCCGCGGTTCCAACATATCATCAGGCCGCGCGGGAGCGGGTGCTGATAAAGTCCTCAATCTGGCGCTGCTCGTTGGCCAGCACCGTGACCCGTTCGGGCCGTTCGTAGAGATCGCCGAGCCAGGCCGGCAGCGCCGGCGAAACGCCGGATGCCTCGGCCACGGCCGCGGGAAATTTCGCCGGATGGGCGGTCGCCAGGGTGACCATCGGCACCCCGGCCCGATGCAGGCCGCGCGCCACGCCGACGCCCACGGCGCTGTGCGGATCGAGCAGGTAGCCGCTGTGCCGATGCGTCTGGGCGATAATGGCGCGCGTCCCCGCCTCGTCGGTGGTGCCGGCGGCGAAATCGCGGCGGATTTCGGCCAGGGCGGCTTCGGGCAGGTCGAAACCGCGCGACTGTTTCAACCCCGCCATCATGCGCGACACGGCGCCGGCATCGCGGCCCGAGGCCTCGAACAGCAGGCGCTCGAAATTGGACGAAATCTGAATATCCATCGAAGGACTGATAGTGGGAGCGACACCGGCCATTTCATAGCGACCCGTATCCAGGGTGCGCTTGAGAATGTCGTTGGCATTGGTGGCGATCACCAGGGTTTCGATCGGCAGCCCCATGCGCTTTGCGCAATAGCCGGCGAAGATATCGCCGAAATTGCCGGTCGGCACCGTGAAGCTGACCGGCCGATGGGGCGCGCCGAGCGATACGGCGGCCGTGAAATAATAGACGATCTGCGCGACGATGCGGCCCCAATTGATGGAATTGACGCCCGAAAGGCGCACCTTGTCGCGGAAGGCGGCATTGTTGAACATGGCCTTCACCGCATCCTGGCAATCGTCGAACGTGCCTTCGAGCGCGATGTTGTGGACATTGGCGTCCAGCACCGTGGTCATCTGCCGGCGCTGCACCTCGGAGGTGCGGCCCCGAGGGTGAAGGATGAAGATGTCGGTGGCGTCGCGCCCGCGAAACGCCTCGATGGCGGCCGAGCCGGTATCGCCCGAAGTGGCCCCGACAATGGTGGCGCGCAGGCCGCGCCCGGCCAGGATATGATCCATGACGCGGCCGAGGAATTGCATGGCCACGTCCTTGAAGGCCAGGGTCGGCCCATGGAACAGTTCAAGCGCGAAATGGCCCGGTTCAAGCTCGACCAGCGGCGCCACGGAAGGGTGGCGGAAGCCGGCATAGGCGCCATCGATGATGGTCTTGAGCGTGGCGGCGGGAATTTCATCGCCGGTGAAGCGCGAAATGACTGCATAGGCCACTTCGGCATAGGGCCGGCCGGCGAAACCGGCAATCTCGTGGGACGAGAATTGCGGCCAGGTGGCCGGCACATAGAGCCCGCCATCGGCGGCGAGTCCGGCGAGAACGGCGTCGGAGAAGCCGAGCGCAGGCGCCTGGCCGCGCGTGGAAACAAACTGCATCGGGTGGGAGCGCCCTCTTTAGAATTGTCGAAAACTAGTCAAACCCGGCTCCCGCCGCAAGGTTTGCCGCATTCATCCCTTGGGTGGGCCGCGGCGCGCCTGGCGCCAGAGCCAGAAGACCAGCATGACCAAGGCGACGATGGCGAAGCCATACCAGGTGAGCGCATAGCCGAAATGATTGTTGGGGAAGCTGACGACCGTTTCCCCACCCTGAGGCAATTGCCCCGGCGCACCGGCTGGCAAATCCACATAGAACGGGGCGAAGGGGGCCAGGGCCGGATCGACCATCCGGGCCAGCCGCTCGGGGTCGCGCACCCATTCAATGCGGCTCGACATATCGGCCTCGGGGGCGAACCAGCCGGCATGTTCGGCCGCGCGGAGAAGGCCCTTTATGGTGATTTCGGTTTCCGCGCCCTCGGGCAGACCGGTCATGGCCGCCTGTTCCTGCATGTCCTGGGGCACGAAACCGCGATTGACGAAGACCGTGCCGCCATCGCGCAGCACGAAGGGGGTGACGACCCAATAGCCGGGCCCCGAATATTGCCCGCGCGCGCCGGCAAGGCTGGTGAAGACGGTGATCGTCTGGTCGTAGCGATAGCTTCCGGTGAGCGCGACGGGCTGGAAATTAACATTATCGAGATCGAGCCCGGGCCAGTCCCGGGCGGAGGGAACGGCAATGGGCGCCGCGTCGAGCCGCGCATCGACGGCGGCGATCAGCGCTTCCTTTTCGGCCAGGCGATGCACCTGCCAGGTGCCGAGAAACACGCAAAGCCCCGCCAGCGCCAGCATCAGCGCGGCAAAAAGCCAATCGCCCCAATGCAGGCCGCGCCGCGCCATCCCGCCGCTCACAGCCGGCCCTCATGCGCGTCGTGGCGGAATTGCAGGCTGACCATGACGCCCTTGAAGGGCGGCAGCAGCGCCAGGCACAGCACCAGGGTGAGCGGAATCCACAAGAGCAGGTGCAGCCAGGGCGGGATGGGAAAGAGGGCCCCGGCCACCAGCGCGATGATGACGATAAGCGGCGCGACGAGGAAGATGACGAAGACGGCGGGGCCGTCGCCGCTATCGGCAAAGGCGAAATCGAGCCCGCAGGCGGGGCAGGACGGGGCGATCCGCAGATAGCCCGAAAACAGCCTGCCCTCGCCGCAGCGCGGACAGCGGCAGGCAATGCCGGTGAGGATGGGATTGGGCTGGCTCATCGCGCCTCCAAGAAAAAGGGGCGCAGCCCGGCGGCGCGCCCCCTCGATAGTCGACCTTTTCGGGTCAATGGTGCAAGGCCACGCCCCAGCTTCCCCAGACATAGATGGAAGCGAAGAGGAAGAGCCAGACCACGTCCACGAAGTGCCAGTACCAGGCGGCGAACTCGAAGCCCAGGTGGCGCTGGGGGGTGAAATCGCCGCGCTCGGCACGGATGAGGCAGACGGCCAGGAAGATGGTGCCGATCAGCACGTGGAAGCCGTGGAAGCCGGTAGCCATGAAGAAGGTGGCCCCATACATGTTGCCCGAGAAGGAGAAGCCCGCCTCGGAATATTCCAGCGCCTGCACGCAGGAGAACAGCGCGCCCAGGGCGATGGTCAGCACCAGGCCCCAGCGCAGGCCCTTGCGGTCGCCTTCGAGCAGCGCATGGTGCGCCCAGGTCACGGTGGTGCCCGAAGTGAGCAGGATCAGCGTGTTGAAGAGCGGCAGGTGGAAGGGGTCGAACAGCTCGATGCCGGCGGGCGGCCAGCCGCCGCCGGTCGCGGCGAGGCGGGCATATTGCTCGACGTCGTCATTGCGGAAGAAACCGTCGAAATAGGCCCAGAACCAGGCGACGAAGAACATCACCTCCGAGGCGATGAACAGCATCATGCCATAGCGGTGGTGCATCTGCACGACCGGGGTATGATCGACCCCGTTATTGGCTTCCTTGATGACGTCCGACCACCAGGCATACATGGTGTAGAGCACGCCCACGAGCCCGATGAAGAAGACCCAGGGCGTCCAGTGGTGCATCCAGAAAATGCCGCCCAGGGCCAGGATCAGAACCGAAACCGATCCGACGAAGGGCCAGGGGCTGGGTTCCACCATGTGATAGTCATGGTTCTTTTCAATGGCGGCCATGTTCAGCTTCCCTCACTGTCTGAAGCGTAGAAGGTATAGGAGAGTGTGATCTCCCTGACGGTCGCCAGGTCATGGTCGTCGTCAAGGTCCGGATCAACGAAGAAAACGATCGGCATTTCCACCGTCTCGCCCGGCTGCAGGGTCTGCTCGGTAAAGCAGAAGCACTCGATCTTGTTGAAATACAAGCCGGCGAGGTCGGGGGTCACGTTGAAGATGGCCTGACCGGTGATCGGCTTGTCGGAAGTGTTGGTGGCGATGAAATTGACGGTATCGACGGTGCCGATCCGATCGGTGATGGGCGACGCGGGCTCGACCGTCCAGGGCAGCGCCCTATCGACGTTGGAATCGAAACGCACGGTCATTTCGCGGGCGATGACGCCCTTGGGATTGGCGTCGGCCACCTGCGTGGTGCCGCCATAACCCGTCACCTGGCAGAACATCTGGTAGAGCGGCACGGCGGCGAAGGCGAGCCCGACCATGCCGGCGACGAAGATCGCCAGGAGCAACGCCACGTTCTTGTTGCGCTTGCCCAGGGAATGGTGGGGAGACAGGCTGGTATCGGCCATCAGAGCGGCCTGTCGAACAGGGCCGGACCCATCTTGATGATGGTCAGCACGTAGAAGGTGAGCGCGAAGATCGCCAGGGCGATAGCCAAAGCGATGGAGCGCTTGCGGCGGCGAGCCTTGTAGATCACTTCCTGTTCCGGCGTCATGGCCGGCTCATGCTTGCTTTCGCTGGACGCAGCCATGGTCAAAGCATCCCCATCTGCAAGGCGAGGTGGTCGGTGAGCAGGCCCAGGAACAGCACGAAGAGATAGCTCAACGAGAAGGTGAACAGCGCCCGTGCCGCCCGGCGCATGTCGGCCCCGGAGGGCTGGCGCCAGAGGCGGATGGCGAGATAGATGAAGCCAAGCCCCGTCAGCGCCGCGACGCAGGCATAAATCCAGCCGGAAAAACCGAGCATCACAGGCAGCAGGCTGGCCAGGGCCAGAATGACCGAATAGGCGAAAATCTGCCGCTTGGTAGAGGCTTCGCCGGCCACGTTCGGCATCATCGGAATGCCGGCGGCGCCGTAATCGCCCTGCTTGTAGAGCGCCAGAGCCCAGAAATGGGGCGGGGTCCAGAGGAAGATGATGAGAAAGAGCGCAAAGCTCTCCCAACTCAGCGTGCCGGTGACAGCAGCCCAGCCCACCATGGGCGGGAAAGCCCCGGCCGCGCCACCGATAACGATGTTCTGCGGCGTCGCACGCTTGAGCCACATCGTATAGATAACGGCATAAAAGAAGATGGTGAAGGCCAGGAAGGCGCCGGCCACCCAATTGGTGGCAAGGCCCAGCAGCACGACGGAAAAGGCCGACAGCACCAGGCCGAAGGCCAGGGCCTCTTCCCCGGTTATCCGCCCGGCGGGAATGGGCCGGTTCCGGGTGCGGCTCATGACGGCGTCGATATCGGCGTCATACCACATATTGAGAGCGCCCGAGGCGCCCGCGCCGATGGCGATGCAGGCAATGGCGATAAGCCCGATGATCGGGTTGATCCCGCTCGGCGCCACCAGCATGCCCACCAGAGCGGTAAAGACCACCAGCGACATGACGCGCGGCTTCAGCAGCGCCAGGTAATCTTCCACCCGGGCTCCGCCCGCCATGGCGGGGATCGTGCTGCTGTCGTCGAGATAGGTCACTGGACTTGCCTTGGTTCGGGAACGGACCGCGCGTCCCGGCGCGATCCGTCGATTTGGGATGCCCCGCGCCTAGTGCGCGTTGGTCGATTCGATCTTGGGCAGGGTCGTGAACTGGTGGAAGGGCGGCGGGCTCGACAGGGTCCATTCGAGCGTGGTCGCACCGTCGCCCCAGGGGTTGTCGCCGGCCGGACGCTTCTTCCGGGACGCTTCCCAGGTGGCATAGAAGAAGATCACCATGGCCACGAAGGTGACGTAATAGCCGATCGAGGACACGCGGTTCCACATGGCGAAGGCGTCGGGATAGTCGATATAGCGGCGCGGCATGCCCGAGAGGCCCAGGAAGTGCTGCGGGAAGAAGATCAGGTTCACGCCGATGAACATGATCCAGAAGTGCAGCTTGCCCAGGAACTCGTTGTACATGTAGCCGAACATCTTGGGGTACCAGTAGTACCAGGCCGCGAAGATCGAGAACACGGCACCGAGCGAGAGCACGTAGTGGAAGTGCGCCACCACGTAATAGGTGTCGTGCAGGGCGCGGTCGGCACCGGCATTGGCCAGCACCACACCCGTCACACCGCCGACGGTGAACAGGAAGATGAAGCCGATGGCCCAGAGCATGGGCGTGCGGAAGCTGATGGAGCCGCCCCACATGGTGGCGATCCAGGAGAAAATCTTCACGCCGGTGGGCACCGCGATCACCATGGTGGCGGCGGCGAAATAGCGCTGCACGTCGAGGCTGAGGCCAGTGGTGTACATATGGTGCGCCCACACCACGAAGCCGACAAAGGCGATGGCCACCATGGCATAGGCCATGGCCATGTAGCCAAAGACCGGCTTGCGGCTGAAGGTGGACACCACATGGCTGACGATGCCGAAGCCCGGCAGGATCATGATGTACACTTCGGGGTGGCCGAAGAACCAGAACAGGTGCTGGAACAGGACCGGGTCGCCGCCCTCTTCGGGCTTGAAGAAGGAAGTGCCGAAATTACGATCCGTCAGCAGCATGGTGATGGCGCCCGCCAGGACCGGCAGGGCCAGCAGCAGCATGAAGGCGGTGACCAGCACCGACCAGGCGAAAAGCGGCATCTTATGCAGCGTCATGCCCGGCGCGCGCATATTGAGCACGGTGGTGATGAGGTTGATAGCCCCGAGAATGGAACTGACGCCGGCGATATGGATCGAGAGAATGACGAAATCCAGCGAGGGACCCGGATGGCCGGTCGTCGCCAGAGGCGGATAGATGGTCCAGCCGCCACCGAAACCGGTCGTGCCCGCCGTGCCCTCGAAGAAAAGGCTCATCAACAGCAGCAGCAGCGCCGGCGGCAACAGCCAGAAGGCGATATTGTTGATACGCGGGAAGGCCGTATCGGGCGCTCCCACCATCAGCGGCGCAAAGTAATTGGCAAAGCCGCCCATGGTGGCCGGCATGACCACGAAGAACACCATGATGAGCGCGTGGGCCGTGGTGAACACGTTGTACAATTGCTTGCCGGCATCGAGCGCGGTGGCGCCGTCGACGCCATAGACCATGGCCGCCAGGCCATGGAAAATCTGAATTCCGGGCTCCTGCAATTCCATGCGCATCACGCCGGAAAGCAGCCCCCCGATAATGCCCGCCACGATGGAGAACACCAGGTACATGACCCCGATGTCCTTGTGGTTGGTCGAATAGACCCACCGGCGCCAGCCGGTCGGCTCGTGATGTGCATGCGCATCGTGCCCGGTCGCGTGGGCCTCGAGGTGAGCGGTATCAGTCATCTTTCTCCCCTGACCCTTAATTGAACGCCGGCAGCGCGGCGGCTGCGGTCTGGTAGTCGCGGCTTTCCTTGAAGGCCGCGATGAAGGCCTCGAACTCGTCGGCGGTCACGACCCGCACGGCGATCGGCATGAAGGCATGATCCTTGCCGCAAAGCTCGGAACACTGGCCGTAATAGATGCCGGTTTCCCGGACATTGAACCAGGTTTCGTTGAGGCGCCCGGGCACGGCGTCCATCTTGACGCCGAAGGACGGAACGGCAAAGGCGTGAATGACGCCCGAGGGGCTGGATGTGACCTGCACGCGCACCGTGGTGTCCACCGGCACGATCAGTTCATTGTCCACCGCCAGCAGGCGCGGCTGGTTCGGCTTGAGCTCGTGGCGCTGGTCCTCGCTCAGGATATTGGAGTCGAAGGCGACCCCCTGGTCGACATATTCGTAGTTCCAATACCATTGCTCGCCCGAAATCTTGAGAGTGAGGCCCGGCGCGGGCACGTCGACCTCACCGAAGGAGAAGATGTTCGAGCCCAGGTATTTGCGCTGCCCGTCGGGAACCGTCATCTGGTCCGACAGCACGCCGAAGGAGGGAATGGCGATGATGATGAGTACGACAATGGGCACCACCGTCCAGATCACTTCGATCAGCGTATTGTGGGTGAAGCGCGCCGGCACCGGATTGGCCTTGGCATTGAAGCGCACCATGCAGATGACCAGGAGCGCCAGGACGAAGAGCACGATCAGCGAAATCGTCCACATCAGCGGGCCGTTATGGAAGGCCACGATCGAGTCCATGATGGGGGTCACCGGCTCCTGCAGGTGCAACTGACCGGCCATGGGGTGCCCCTTGGGGACCTCCTGGGCGAAAGCCAAAGCCGGCGCCGAGGCCAGCACGGCTGCGAAGACCGCTCCCATCTTCCTAGCGAATTGCCCGGTCACCATGTACCCCCTATCGACTTGTTCTGGCGGCTGCACCGAAAGCATGAGGGGATGAATATAGCGGCATAGCTAACGCCGCCCCGACTCAACCTCGGAGCGCAAAACTCCAACCTCCTTAATCATATCGCGTTGGCCGAGTCTATTGCGGCGTTGGCCCGTGCCGCTGCGGCAAATTGCAGCCTTGCGCCACGCCGCCGCCTCACCCGCGCCGCACTTTATCCGCAGAACGGGCCGGAAATCCGGGGCTTTGGTTGACAGGCAGATATGGGTGTCGGAAACACGAAAGATCGGATTGGCCGCCCCGATTCGGCAGGAGATTTGATGACGACCAAGGCAATCATGAAATTTGCGACGCTGGCGGCCCTGCTGGTCCCGGCCGTGCTGACGACGGGACCGGCCGCGGCCCAGGGCACGGTGAAGGCCGAATATGGCGACTGGCAGATGAGTTGCGACACGCCGCCGGGCGCCAGCGCCGAGCAATGCGCCATCATCCAGAACGTATTGGCCGAAGACCAGCCCAATGTCGGGCTTTCCGTCATCGTGCTGCGCACCGCCGACCGCGAGGCGCGGCTGTTGCGGGTGCTGGCGCCGCTGGGCGTGCTGCTGCCCAACGGGCTGGGGCTCAATGTGGACGGCACCGATATGGGCCGGGTCGCCTTCGTGCGCTGCCTGCCCAATGGCTGCATTGCCGAGGTCGAACTGGACGACGACCTCATCAAGGTGCTGTCGGACGGAACCAGCGCCATTTTCGTGGTGTTCAAGACGCCGGAAGAAGGGGTGGGCATCCCGGTATCGCTCAAGGGCTTCGCCGAGGGCTTCGCCGCGCTGCCCTGATCGTGGAGACGGCCATGACCGACGAGAACCGCCACACGCAGCGCCGCCGCACGCTCAAGGGCGGCCGGATCGTGCTCAATGACGGATTTTCCACGTTCGACTGCACGATCCGCAACATGTCGGAAAGCGGCGCCAAACTGGTGGTGGCCAGCATCCTGGGCATTCCGCAACGCTTCCAGCTCGCACTGGACGACGGACGGCATTTCGATTGCGACGCCGTCTGGCGCACGGAAACCGAAATCGGCGTGCGGTTCCTCTAACCGATCCAGACAAAAAAGCCGGGCACGTGAAACACGGCCCGGCAAGTGGTCAGGAAACGGGGCCGGCGGCAAAACCGGCCCTGGAGATGGCACGAGCACATGCGCGTTCGGGCCAACGGATGGACGGCTGCCTGGCAGCCGCGATGGGGTTCAGCGCCGGGCGGCGCGGGCGCGGGCCGCGTTGAGGATCATGCCCGAAGTCTGGCCATTGCACCGGGCCATGGCATCGACGATGTCGGCGCGGGTGATGCCCAGATCGAGCAGGCGGGACGCATCGAGATCGAGCAGGCGCTCCAGGGTAATGCGGCGATTGCGCGCAACCAGGGCCCTGGCGATCCAGGCAGCGATCGCGCGAAAGGGACGGACAGGCGTGGCGGCCGCAATTGACCGCTCGCCGGAAAGCGAGAGAGCCATTTTTCGAGTCTCCAAACTCAGGGTGTGGCGCCGGAGGGAGGCCGGCGGCCCGGCGCGGGAATGCACCGTCGAAGGGCGGGATAGCGCACTGGACATCTATTCGTCTAACAAATAGATTTCATTCTCTCGATCAAATTGAGTGATGGACATTCGCGATGACCGCGCCGCTCGATCTCGACCAGTTGCAGAGTTTCTGCGCCATCGCCGATTGCGGCAGCTTCACCGAGGCGGCGCGCCGGGTGAACAAGACGCAATCGGCCGTCTCCATGCAGATCAAGCGGCTGGAGGAACGGCTGGGCCATGCCCTGCTCAGCCGCGACGGACGCAGCGTATCGCTGACCCATCACGGCGAAGTGCTCTATGAGCGGGCCCGCAAGATGTTGCGGACCAATGCCGAAATCCTCGACCGGTTCAACGACGGGGACCTGGCCGGCTCGATCCGCTTCGGGGTGCCGGACGATTATGCGGTGCGGCTGCTGCCGGTGATCCTGTCGAGCTTCCAGCGCACCCATCCACGAATCGCGGTGGACGTGGCCTGCATGGCATCGGAGCAATTGCTCGAGGGCATGCGGGCGGGGCGCTACGACCTTATCGTCTTTACCCAGGGCACGGACCAGAATTTCGGCGAATTGTTCCGCACCGAGAAGATGTTCTGGGTGGCCAGCCATGGCGGCCGGGCGCTGGCGAGCGAACCGCTGGCCATTGCCTGCGGGCCGAGTTGCTGCATCTGGCGCAAGGACGCCATGGAAGCGCTGGAGCGCACCGGCAAGGATTACCGGATCGCCTATACGTCCTCCAATGCCACGGCGATTTCCTCGGCGGTGCTGTCGGACCTGGCGGTGGGCTTCCTGCCCGAAAGCGCGTTGCAGCCGGGCATGCGGGTCATCAGCGAAGAGCAGGGCCTGCCGCGCCTGGGCGATGCGCAGATCGCGCTGATGCGGGCCAGCCACGCCTATGGGGGCATCTACGATGCGCTGGCCAATCACATCGTGCAATCCATGGGCAATCTGGAGCCGCCGGCCGTCGCCGAGGCGGCGGAATAGCGCCGGCTTGACCCCTGAAGCGGTTTGGCGCACCACAGGCCCATGTCACAGCTTCTGACCAACGCCGCCGAATTCACCGTCTCGGAAATCGCCCAGGCGGTGAAGCGCACCGTCGAGGACGAGTTCGGCCATGTGCGGGTGCGCGGCGAGATTTCGGGGTTCCGCGGCCAGCATTCGTCGGGCCATTGCTATTTCACCCTCAAGGACGATGCCGCCGCGCTCGACGCGGTGGTGTGGAAGGGTAATTATGCCCGCCTGGCCTTCAAGCCCGAAGAAGGGCTCGAAGTCATCGCCACGGGACGGCTGACCACCTTTCCGCGATCCTCAAAATACCAGATCGTCATCGAGAATATCGAGCCGGCGGGCGCGGGGGCGCTGATGGCGCTGCTCGAGGAGCGGCGCAAGAAACTCCTGGCCGAGGGCCTGTTCGCGCGGGAGCGCAAGCGTCCCCTGCCCTATCTGCCCCGCGTCATCGGCGTCGTCACCTCGCCCACCGGCGCGGTGATCCGCGACATCCTGCACCGGCTGGCCGACCGCTTTCCCAGCCATGTGCTGGTCTGGCCGGTGCGGGTGCAGGGGGAAAGCTGCGCGCCCGAAGTCGTCAATGCCATAGAAGGGTTCAACGGCCTGCCTGAAAACGGGCCGATTCCGCGCCCCGACCTGCTGATCGTCGCGCGGGGCGGCGGCTCGATCGAGGACCTGTGGGGGTTCAACGAGGAAGCGGTGGTGCGCGCGGTCGCCGCCTCTGCCATTCCGGTGATTTCGGCGGTGGGGCACGAAACCGACACCACGCTGATCGATCATGCCTCGGACATGCGGGCGCCGACGCCGACGGCCGCCGCCGAGGCGGCCGTGCCGGTGCGCGCCGAACTCATTGCCTATGTCGAGGACCAGGGCAGCCGACAAAGGCAGGCGGCACGGCGGCAATTGAGCACGCTGCGCGACCGGATGCGGGCGGCCGGCGCCGGCCTGCCGCGCGCCGGCGACCTGGTGGCCACGCAGCGCCAGAGCCTCGACATGGCCGCGAGCCAGCTTGCCGGGGCCTTGCGGCATTTCGTGCAATCGCGGCGCCTCGGCTTTTCCAACCTGGCCGCCGCGATCCAGCCGCGCCTGGTGCGCCAGCGCCATGCGGAACTGGCCGAGCGCCTCGCCAATCTCTCGCGCCATGCCCGCAATGGCCTGGGCAAGAGCGTGGAACGGGCACGGCTGCGCTACGATCCGTGCGCCGCGCGATTGGCAGGCGCGGCGCGTCAGGCCTTCACCCAGCGCCAGGCGCTGTTCGAGCGGCTGGCTCCGCGCCTGACGCCGCAAAAGCTGCGGGCCGATTTGCGCCATGCCCAGGGGCAATTGGCCGCCCTCGCCCAACGCCTCGATCGATGCGGAACCACGATAGCCGATCCGCGGCGGCAGCGGCTCGACCAGATCGGCAAATTGCTCGAAACGTTGAGCTATCGCAGCGTGCTGGCGCGCGGCTACGCGCTGGTGCAGGACGAGGCCGGCGCTTTGGTGACCGGCCCGCAGGCGGTCAATGCGGGCGATGCCTTGCGGATCACCTTCGCGGACGGCGAACTGGGCGTCGTGGCCGCCGGCAATCCGGCGCCACGGCGGCGATCTGCGCGGCCACCCCGGGACGATGGATCGCAGGAAAGCCTCTTTTGATGAGCGGCAGGGTCCGGTATATCAAGGTCCGACCCGCAAGGAGCCGGCCATGAACATTTTCGACAAGGGATTTTCGCCCGCCGAAGCGACGTTGCGCTATCTCGATGGCGATTATGTCGTGCTCAAGCCCGGAAGTTTCGTGCGCTGCGCCATCAGCGGCAAACCCATTCCGCTCGACGAACTCTTCTATTGGAGCGTCGACCGGCAGGAACCCTATGCCGACGCGGCCACGGCGCATACCGCCTTCGAGCGCTACGGCCGGGGCGCATGACCGTGACGGGGTCGGCGCAGCGTCAACGCTACCTCGTCATTTCCAACGGCCACGGTGAGGATGCCATCGCAGCGCAGATGGTGGCGCGCCTGCCGCGCACTGTCTCGGTCGATGCCTATCCGGTGATCGGCAGCGGCAAGGCCTATGACGGCATCTGCCCCATTGTCGGCCCGCGCGCCACACTCGCGTCGGAGGGCTGGCGCAACGTCAAGGGCTCGCTGCGCCGCGATATCGTCAATGGCGGGCTGATGACGGTGCCGCCGGCCCTCAAATTCCTGCGCCGCGTGCGCGGCCGCTATGATCGCATCCTGGTCGTGGGGGACATGGTGGGCATCCTGGCCTGCCTCGCCACCGGCAACCGGGATCTTGTCTATCTCGACGTGTACAAAACCGGCGCGGCGCGGCTCTATTCGCCATTGGAGCGCTGGGCGATCCGCAGGAGCTGCGTCCTGGTCTTCTGCCGCGCCCCCAACCTGTCGGAATTGCTGCGCCGCGATGGCGTGGATGCCCGCTGCGTGGGCAATATCATGATGGATACCATTCCCCATGGCGATTATGACGCCGGGGGGCGGCGGCACAAGGCGCTGGCGATAACCCTGCTGCCGGGCAGCCGCGCCCTGACCGGCGAGAGCTTCGCCCTGCAGGTGGCCGCCCTGCGCACGCTGCCGGATGCACAACGCCCCGACATATTCCTCGCCGTGGCCGGAAGCGTCAATGTCGAGGAACTGGCGCGGGGCGCCGGATTACGGCGTGCGCCTATCCTGAGCAGCGAGCCCGACGACCTGGGGGAATTGACCGACGGCGCATTGACCATTCATATGGCGCGCGGCCGGGCCATGGGCAATCTGCTGGCTGTCTCCGACCTGGTCCTGAGCCAGGCCGGGACCGCAAGCGTGCAATCGCTGGGCCTCGGCATCCCGGTCATCACCTTCATCAATCCGCGCGACCGGCGCTCGCGTTTCGAGGACGAGCAGAAATTGTTCGGTGAAGCCCGGCAGGTGGTCCTGCCCGAGGCCGATGCCATCGCGGCGCGATTGGGCCATCTGCTGACCGACGCCAGCGAGCGTGACCGGCTCGCCACACTCGGACGGGAGCGTATCGGCGGGTCGGGCGCAATCGATCAGGTGCTCGACGCCCTGGAGACATTGCGCCCCAATGCCATGACATAGCCCAGGGCCAGGGCAAACAAGGTGGTCTGCGGCAGGACGCCGAACATGGCATTGGTGAGCCCCAGGGCCAGATAGCCGATTGCCAGGACCAGGACGCTCATGAGCAGCGCAATATTCCGGCGCGGCGCGGCGCCATGCAAGGCGGCGAGCGGGGAGAATTGCACGAGCACGAAGGCGATCAGGCCCAGGCTCCCGGCTATGGCGGCGAAATTGGCGGCGTCGCTATGCAGGTGCTCAAGCCCATGGAGGGCCTTCAAGTCTGGATAGAGGCCGTGAGCCAACGGCATGATCTGGCCATATCCGATGCCGAAAAGCGGCGAAAGCCGAAAGGCATGGATGGCCGTATCGTAGAGGGCCAATCGCGCCGCATCGGTACCCGCGACCAAACCGGAAAAGTAGCCCCATGGACTCGATGCGCCGGCATTGATTGCCGCTTGCGCCATATCCACGATCCGCGCCCCAAGCAGGCTGTCGCCCGCCCATACGACCAGGATAGCGAACACAACCAGCATGGCACCGGCGGCCATGAGCACCAGTTTCCTGCGCTTGAGGGACAAAAGCAGCAAGGGGAAACAAAGAACGGCCAGGACGATCCAGGCCAGCAACGGTCCGCGGGACCCCGACACCATGACCGCTGCAAACCCCGCCACCGGCCCCAGGAGATACAGCAGACGCCAGCGCCCCGAACCGGCCGCCGCGCCGGGCAAAGCCAGGAAACCCAGAATGGTGACGATGCCGCCATAATGGATGGGATTGTTGCCCAGGCCGACTCGCGGCGTGCCGGCGACGACATGGTCCAGCACGCCCAGCCCGGCAGCGCTCACGGCGCCGAACAGGCAGAGCAATGGCATGCAATCGGGCTTGAGCCAGAAGGTGCTGCGCGACAGCAGCCAGGCAATGCCTGGCGCGGCCAGGAGCGGCGCGGCGGCAAAAAACGGCAACAGGTCGATCGGCCCGCGATAGACCAATGGCACCGATACCAGCAACAGCGCCAGGGCCAGGCAGAGCATGAGGCTCGCGCGGGCGCCCAGCACGGCATCGCGCTGGACCACGGCGCAGACCAGGCCGACAAGGCCGCCGCCGATCACGACATAATCGACAATGGCCGGCAACGTGCCCATGAAGCCGAAGCCGGCCGCGACGGTCAGGCCGGCAACGAACCAGATGAACCGCTGCGGCACCTCTAGCTGGCCTTGCCGGTCTGGGGATCGAGCAGACGATGCAGATGCACGATGAAATAACGGGTCTGGGCGTTGTCCACGGTCATCTGCGCCTTCTGCTTCCAGACCGCATAGGCGGCGGCATAATTGGGATAGACGCCGACGATGTCGACCTCATCCAGATTGGCGAAGGTGACGCCTTCGAGGCTGGAAAGTTCCCCGCCAATCACCAGATGCAGCAATTGCGTTTGCGTCGTCTCGGCCATGATCTCGTCCATCATTGAGAAATCGGGTTGGCGGCATTGTCCATTGTCTCGGCCGGGCAGCCATAGACCTTAATCAGCGCCGCGTGAACGTGGGGTTTTAGGCTCATGTCGGCCAGCGCCGCAAGCGCCCCGTGGCGCACATCTCGTCTGTTGAAACGGGGAGGGCCGGCACAGACGTCATCGAGCGCCAAACCGCTTTCGGCCAGGATCGCGGCCGCTCCGGCAATATCCCAATCCTGGCTGCCACGGCGCGCCAGGGCGGCATCGAGCTTGCCGGTCGCCACCTGCACCAGCCGATAGGCGAGCGAGGGATAGGCAGGGCCGCGCGCATAGTGCAGGCCGCCCGCCTGCATTTCCTGATGCACGGCGCCGGGGGCGGGAATGATCGGCGCCGCCCCGGCCCGCCGGTGGCGGACCAGCTTTTCGCCATTGAGCCGCGCGCCCGTGCCCAGGGCCGCCTCATAGAGTTCATCGCGCGCCGGGGCATAGACGACACCGGCCACCGAGATACCGTTTTCCACCACGGCGAGTGAAATGGTCCAGCAATCCTCGCCCCGCAGGAAGGCCCGGGTGCCATCGATGGGATCGACGACGAAGACCCGCTCGCAATCGAGCCGGGAGGGATTGTCCACCGTTTCCTCGCTCAGCCATCCATAGCTGGGACGGGGCCCGAGCAGGCTCGCAGCCAGGAAGCGATCCACCATTATGTCGGCTTCGCTGACCGGCGAGGCATTGCCCTTGGTCCAGGATTTCACGTCCTTGCGGAAATAGCCGCAGGCGATGATCCCCGCCGCCACGGCGGTGGAGCGCAACAATTGCAGGTCGTCGCTATAGGGCGGGTAAGAGGCCGGCATGGCGGGGCTTTTAGGCTGCGGCAGGGGTTTGGACAAGGGTTTGCGGCCTTGTGCATAAATGCGGCTGCGCCCGCACAGGATTTCTTAGGGTAAACGGGACCCGAGCCCGCGCGGTTAATCGCTTCCTACCCGGTGCAACACCCCGCTAACCCTCTCGGAAAACAAGATAAACTTAACCGAACCGATTAAGGTGGCAGGTAAGGGACCGGGGTAGATTGGCCTTACAAAACGGAGCGGGAAAACCAGCTCTCGAAGTTACAGGAAGGCATCTCAAATGGTTCATGGCGTTGCGATGGAAGGATCGTCGGTGGTGCTGGCCTTTGGCCGGCCGGCCCTTGCGGAGCGCCGGTTCGTGGCGGCGAACGACAACGGCCCGCGCGATCCGGTCAAGACCGTGACCCTGCGCAAGCAGCTCGAACAGAGCGGCGTGGCGATCAAGATCAAGGTTCCGGTGACCGAATTCATCGGCGTCGCCGTGGCCACGAGGATTTCCGAAGAGGGCGTGCTGAGCAGCCTCATCGAATTGGTCCATTCCGATTCCGAGTTGAATTACAAGGTCTTCGAGGAAGAAGGCAATCAGAACGTCGTGGCCGAATGGCAGAACTGGGGCAAGAAACTCCGGCTGCCGCTGTTCATCAAGGCGGGCGACGGAGCCTATCTGCCCTATAGCCAGCAGGTCGATGGGGTGATGCTGGGGAGCCCGGCGCCGCGCCGGAAACTGGCCGCCGAAGCGGCCCGGCGCCCGCGCTTTCTCAACCGGCGCAAACCGGGGCGGGGGGAGGGCGGCTAGGATTTACTGTCTCCAAAGCCAGCCGAAAGGCCAGCCGGTGGTGCGGCTGGCCTTTCGCATTGGACAGCCTGCAGCTGGCAGACTGTTCTCATCGAGCGCCGCATAAGCGGACCCGCCTACCAGACCCAATCGGCCAGCAGGGCCAGGGTCAGCACCATGCCCACATAATGGTTGTTGTAGAAGCGGATATACGGGTTTTTCGGGACCTGCGCATCGAGCGTCCAGAGCTGCCAGGCGAGAAGGCCGGCGGCGATGAGCGAGAGGGTGGCAAAGATCACCCCGCCCCCGGCGAGAAGCGCCGCCGCATTCCAGAATACGAACGCCCCGGCATAGAGAACCGCGACGGCCGGACGGACATTGGCGCCGAACAGGCGGGCGGTGGACCTGACCCCGACCAGGGCATCGTCCTCGACGTCCTGCAAGGCGTAAATGGTGTCGTAGCCGATGACCCACAAAATGGCGCCGGCATAGAGCAGCACGGGCGGCGAGGCGAGCCCGCCGGTCTGGCTCGACCAGCCCACCAGCGCGCCATAGGAGAAGGCGAGGCCGAGAAAGGCCTGGGGCCACCAGGTGACGCGCTTCATGAAGGGATAGATGGCGACCAGGACCAGCGAGGCCACGCCGGCCCAGACGGTGAAGCGATTGAACTGAAACAGAATCGCCGAGCCCAGCAGCGCCTGGGCGATGAGGAAATAGAAGGCCTCGCGGGCCGTGACCTGGCCGGCGGGAATGGGCCGCGAGCGGGTGCGGGCCACCTTCATGTCGATATCGCGGTCAACGATGTCGTTGAAGGTGCAACCGGCGCCGCGCATGAGGATGGCGCCGATGAACATCAGGATCGCCGCGCCCCAGCCGAAGCCGAGATCCGGCCGGGCCAGGGCCGCCAGGCCGATGCCCCAGGCACAGGGCCAGAACAGGAGGTAAAAGCCGATGGGCCGATCCCAGCGGGCCAGCCTTCCATAGGGCTTGACCGGCTCGGGCGCATAGCGGTCGAGCCAATTGTCCTTGCTGGCATCGGCCACGGTGCCGGTGGGTGTCTCGCCGGTCATGGAGCGTCCCGTCAATTGCGCCACGGCCTCGCGGTTCGAGGGCGTGGCACCACGATCGTCTTGTCCGGCTTGCTCCGAACACGCCTTCAGTCCTAACTGCGGCTTTACCACTGTGCAAGATGCCGATGCCCCGCTCCCATTCCAGCCTTCCCCGCCTCTTCGTCGCGCCGGACCTCGCCGCCGGCGCCAGCCTGACGCTGGGCAAGGAGCAATCGCTCTATCTCGCGGCCGTCCTGCGCAAGGCCGTGGGGGACGAGGCGGTATTGTTCAACGGGCGGGACGGGGCCTGGCTGTGCCGGCTGACGGGCGATTCCAAGAAGGCGGTGGTGCTGGAGGCGGTAGAAAACATCGCGCCGCAAACGCCGGTTTCGGACCTCTGGTACGGATTCGCGCCGCTCAAGAGCGAACGGCTCGATTATGTGGTCCAGAAGGCGGTGGAAATGGGCGCGGGCATCATCCAGCCGGTGATGACGCAATTCACCCAGGTGCATCGGCTAAAGAGCGAACGCTTGCAGGCCAATGCGATCGAGGCGGCAGAGCAATGCGAGGTGCTGAACGTGCCCCGGATCGAAGCGGAAATCGGGCTCGACACGCTGCTGGCCGAATGGACGCAGCGGCATGGCGCGCGAAAATTGATCCTGGCCGACGAAGGCCTGGCTTCCGCCACGCCGCTCGACAGCCTGCGGGCGCTGGACGGGGCGCGCCTGGGCCTGCTGATCGGGCCGGAGGGCGGGTTTTCGGACCAGGAGCGCGAAAAACTGCACGGATCGCCGTTCGTGATCCCCATCAGCCTGGGGCCACGCATCCTGCGCGCGGACACCGCCGCCGTGGCCGCCCTGGCCATCATTCAGGCCACCATCGGCGATTGGCGATAAAAGGCGATTGCTTTCCCGCTTGCGCTCGCTATGTTCGCGCCCCAACGTGACGATATAGACCTCCCTCAACCAAGAGGACATCATGGCCGGCGCCGACCTTTTCTCGCCTCTCATCGAATCGCGGGCCGACCTGATCGAGGCGATGGAGCGCGGCTGCCGCCCGGCCAGCCAATGGCGCATCGGCACCGAGCACGAAAAGCATGTCTTCCACACCGATCCGCTGCGGCCGGTGGCCTATGAGGGCGAGAACGGCATCAAGGCGCTCCTGGCGGGAATCGAGACGGAAACCGGCTGGCATCCCTTTTATGACGGGGACAATCCGATCGGGTTGCGCAATGACGAAATCGCGGGGGGCATTTCGCTCGAACCGGGCGGGCAATTCGAGCTGTCGGGCTCGCCCATGGCGGACCTGCACGGCACGGCGGCGGAACTGGCCGAGCATATGCGCGTGGCCAAGAAAGTCGCCGGACCGCTCGACATTCATTTCCTGGGCCTGGGAGTGACGCCGCTCTGGGCGGTGGATGAAATCCCGTCCATGCCCAAATCGCGCTATGCGATCATGAAGCCCTATATGGACAGGGTCGGCACGCTGGGCACCTCGATGATGTATCGTTCGGCCACGGTGCAGGCCAATCTGGATTTTTCCAGCGAAGCGGACATGGTCAGGAAGCTGCGCGTGGCGGTGGCCCTGCAGCCGGTAGCGACAGCCCTGTTCGCCAATTCGCCGTTCTCGGAGGGGCGGGATTCGGGCTATCTCAGCTTCCGCAGCCATATCTGGCTCAATACCGACGATGCGCGCACCGGCATGTTGCCCTTTGCCTTCGAGGAAGGGTTCGGGTTCGAGCAATATGCCGATCATGCGCTGGACGTGCCGATGTATTTCGTCATCCGCGACAAGCGCTACATCAATGTGGCGGGCGAGAGCTTCCGGGATTTCCTCGACGGAAAATTGCCGCAATTGCCGGGCGAAAAGCCCACGATCAAGGATTGGGAAGACCATCTTTCGACGCTGTTCCCCGAAGTGCGGCTCAAGCAATTCCTGGAAATGCGCGGCGCCGACATGGGCGATGAAGCGCATGTGACGGCGCTTTCGGCCTTCTGGGTCGGCTTGCTCTATGACGACATCGCGCTCGAAGCGGCCTGGGAGCTGGTGAAAGGCTGGAGCGCGGAGGACCGCGACTATCTGCGGCGCGAAGTGCCCCGGCTGGGCCTGGCGACGCCTTTCGACCGCTCCAGCCTGTTCGACGTGGCCGCGCAGGCGGTGGGCATTGCCGGCGCCGGACTGGTGCGCCGGGCCCGGCTGGACGACCAGGGCCGCGACGAGGCGATCCATCTCGCGCCATTGGAAGAAACCGTGCGTACCGGCCAATCGCCCGCGCAGCGTTGGCTGGAGAAATTCCGCACCGATTGGGGCGAGGACCTGACGCCGATCTTCCGCGAAGCGGAAATGTAGGCCGCCCCCCGCTTCATCCAAGGCGGCTCAGGAGCCGGCGCATCCAGCATGTTTCCCGTTTGCACCGACGCGCTTCATATTTCGCATCGCCAGGTCGGTTCCGCGCGGGCGGGGACGACAGCCTGGTGGCTGGGGCCATGGACCGGTTCAAGCGCTGGATGAAACGTCCTGGCGGTGCGCGTGCCGGTCCAGTTCGGCGATTTCCGCATCGATGCGGCCGGCGGCCTTGCGGTTGGCGTAGTAGACCCAGGCCAGGAAGGCGACGGTGATGCCGGCCGGGACCAGAGCGCCCCAGGCGAAACCGTCGGGCGTGAAGAGCGAAGAGCTGTAGACCAGCACGAAGCCAGGAATGAAGGGCGGCACATACCACAGCAGCACCGAGCGCAGCGCGTCGCGCTGGCGCACCAGTTCGGCGCGGTAGCTGGCCAGGATCGCGGAGGCGCCATCGATGGCCGTGCCGCCGCCGGTGCGGCGATGCAATTGCAGCATGGCGACGACCGAGCCGGCGGCGACCAGCAGGAGGCCTGCGCCGGTCATGATGGCGGGCGGATCGAGCGGCCCGGACAGCAGCACGAAGAGGCCCAGAACCAGGGTTAATCCGCAGGCCATCAGGCCAGCGAGATATTCCCGGCGGTTGCGCTTGCCGATGCGGTCGTCAAGCTGCCGCGAGCGGGTTTCGAGCAGTTCCGTGGTCAAGGCCTGCGGGGTCATGGCCTGTCCTTTCCAGAGGGCTTTGGGGTCAGGTGCGTTGCAATCGGGCGAGATGGTCATGACGCCGCCTCCGGCTGAAATCCTTGCGCCAGCAGCGCCTTGATGCGGTGGATGCGGGTGGCCACGGCGCCGGGCGACAGCCCGGTCACCTCGGCAATCGTATCGGCCTCGACGTCCTCGAGATAAAGCAGCACCACCTGCCGGTCGATCGGGCGCAAACGCTCGATCAGCGCATAAAGCCGCTCCAGCGTCAGCGCCGCGCCGGTGGCCTGTTCGGGCGTCGCCCGCTGATCCGCCGGCTCGACGCTGCCGATGTCGATCCAGTCGCCGGCCGGGCGGGCGCGCACGGCCTTGTCGACATGGCGGGCGCAGACATTGTGCGCCACCCGCCAGGTCCAGGTGGCCAGGCTGCATTGTCCGCGAAAACTGGCGAGGCTGCGCCAGAGATGCAGGTGGACGTCCTGTTCCAGGTCCTGCCGCAAAGCCGGGTCCTTCTCATAAACGGCGGCCAGGCGCGCAATGGCGGCACCATGCCGGTCGGCAATGCTGCGATATTGCGCTTCGCGTTCGGCCTGCTGGGGCATGCCTCGCCTCTTTGTTCTGCTCACGGGAACAATAGTCGCGGCGGCAAGGGGTTTCTTACAAAAACAATTGCCTCGCTCGCCCCACTCGTGCATCACGCGCGCGGATGCGACAGGAGACGGGCTATGCGGGTGATGGTGATCGGGTCGGGCGGGCGGGAACATGCGCTGGCCTGGAAGATTGCGCAATCGCCGGCGCTGACGGCCCTGTTCGTGGCGCCGGGCAATGGCGGGACGGCGGGGATCGCCACCAACCTGGCGCTCGACATTACCGACCATGCGGCCCTTATCGCGGCGGCGCGAGCGCACGACATCGACTTCGTGGTGGTGGGGCCGGACGCCCAGGTGGTGGCCGGACTGGGCGACGACATGCGCGCGGCGGGTTTTGCCTGTTTCTGCCCCTCCAGGGCGGCGGGGCAATTGGAAGGCTCCAAGAGCTTCACCAAGGCGCTGTGCGATGAATTCGCCATTCCCACCGCCGGCTATGGACGGTTCGAGGACGAGGCCGCGGCCCTGGCCTATCTCCATGCGCGGGGCGCGCCCATCGTCGTCAAGGCGGACGGGCTGGCGGCGGGCAAGGGGGTGACCGTCGCCATGAGCCTCGACGAGGCGGAGGCGGCGATCATCGATTGCTTTTCCGGCGCGTTCGGGCAATCCGGCGCCGCCGTGGTCATCGAGGACTTCATGGACGGCGAGGAGGTGAGCCTGTTCGTGCTCTCCGATGGCGAGGCCATCGTGCCGCTGACCACGGCCCAGGACCACAAGCGGGCTTTCGACGGCGACAAGGGCCCCAATACGGGGGGCATGGGCGCCTATTCGCCGGCGCCGGTGATGAGCGAGGCGCTCTATCGCCAGGCGATGGACGAAATCATCATTCCCACGATCAGGGGCATGAAACAGCGCGGCACGCCTTATGCAGGGGTGCTCTATGCCGGGCTGATGCTGACCGAAACGGGCCCGAAACTGGTGGAATACAATGCCCGGTTCGGGGATCCCGAATGCCAGGTGATGATGATGCGGATGCAAAGCGACCTGCTGCCGCTGCTCCATGCGGCGGCGACCGGAACGCTGGCCGGCCACACGGTGGCGTGGCGCGAGGCGTTCGCGCTGACCGTCATCATGGCGACCAAGGGCTATCCCGGCGCCTACGGCAAGGGCAGCGCGATCGGCGGGGCCGAGGGGCTCGACAGCGAAAACCTGACCGTGTTCCACGCCGGAACGCGGCGGGAGGGCGCGCGCCTGCTGGCCAATGGCGGGCGGGTGCTCAATGTCACGGCCCTGGGCGCAAGCGTCGCGGAGGCGCAGGCGCGCGCCTATCGCGGGGTCGATGCCATCGACTGGCCGGACGGCTTTTGCCGCCGCGATATCGGCTGGCGCGAAATCGCGCGGGAGCGTTCCTGAGCCGGTCTTGCCCGCCCGCTCCCGGGGCCCTGCCCCGGCACATCTCCGCGCCGGAAAACAAGTTTGCCTTTTGCCCCAACCGCTCTAGGCTGGCCCCTGCGGCGTCGTTGAGGGAGCGAGGCAGGTGGACAGTTCTGGCGGACCGCGGATCGGCGTGGCGCTGGGCGGGGGCTCGGCGCGGGGCCTGACGCATATCCCCTATATCGAGGCCATGGACGAGCTTGGCCTCAAGCCGGCGGTGATCGCGGGCACGTCGATCGGCGCGCTGATCGGCAGCGGCTGGGCCGCCGGCATGACCGGCGCGGCCCTGCGCGAGCATTCCATTTCGGTCCTGGGCACGCTGCGCGCCATCGCCGCCAAGCTCTGGGCGCACCAGATCCGCGGCATTGGCGGGCTGCTCAAGAACGGCATTTCCGTGCAGCTCGACGCGCTGAGCATGGTGGACGCGTTCACGCCCGACGATTTCCCCGACGATTTCCGCGACCTCAGGATTCCGCTGCGCGTGGTGGCGACCGATTTCCAGTCCTGGCACCAGGTGGTGTTCACCGAGGGCGCGCTGCGGCCGGCCATTGCCGGATCCATCGCCATTCCCAGCCTGTTCCGGCCGGTCGTGCATGGCAACCATATCCTGGTCGATGGCGGGGTGGTCAATCCGCTGCCGCTCGACCAGGCCGATATCGACACCGATTTCCTGATCGGCATCGACGTCCTGGGGGACCCCTCCATCGCCATGGCCAGGACCGACCACAAGGCGCTCGACCTGTGGTTCGGCTCGGTGCAGATCATGATGCACGCGCTGACCGCCCATATGATGGCGGCCTATCCGCCCGACCTCTATATCCGCCCGCACGTCGCCAATTTCGGGGCGATGGAATTCTGGCGGGTGCGCGAAATCCTCGTCCATGCGGCGCCGGAAAAGGACCGCTTCAAGCGCATCCTGGCCCAGAAGGTGGAGGATTACATCGCCGGGCGGATCGAGCGGGCGGGCGGGCGCTGAAGCGCCCCGATCAGCGGCGCAGGGCGCGGAAGAAACCGGCCAGCAGGGCTTCGGAACGAGCGGCCGAGAGGCCGGAAACGACCTCGGGACGATGGTGGCAGGTGGGCTGGTCGAAGAGGCGGATGCCGTTTTCGACGGCGCCGGCCTTGACGTCCTCGGCGGCGAAATAGACCCGCCGCAGCCGCGCATGGGCAATGGCGCCGGCGCACATGGCGCAGGGCTCGAGCGTGACATAGAGATCGCAGCCATCGAGCCGGCCGCTGCCCCGCACGGCGAGGGCGGCGCGAATGGCCAGCATTTCGGCATGGGCGGTGGGGTCGGCCAGGGCCCGCATGCGGTTGCGCTCGGCGGCGAGCACGGTTTCGCCCTCCATGACGACCGCGCCGACCGGCGCCTCGCCATGGGCGGCGGCATCTTCGGCAAGGCGCAGGGCGCGCTCCATGGGGGCGAGGCGATCGGACATGGCAGAGGCTTTAGCGCGCAACCGGGACGGGCACAATCGCGCTTGCGGGTCGGAAAAAGCCGGGCCCTGCCCTATAATGGGGCAAGAGGAGAATCGCCCTTGCCCATCCGCCAGCTTCCCGAAGACCTCATCAACCGCATCGCCGCCGGCGAAGTGGTGGAGCGCCCCGCCAGCGTGGTCAAGGAATTGGTGGAAAATTCCATCGATGCGGGCGCCAGCCGCATCGTGGTGAGCACGGCGGGCGGGGGCATGGACCTCATCCGCATCACCGACGATGGCGGGGGCATGGACCGGGCCGACCTGCTGCTGGCGGTGGAGCGGCATGCCACCTCGAAACTGGCGGCGGACGACCTCGACGACATCCGCACGCTGGGCTTTCGCGGCGAAGCGCTGGCCTCGATCGGCTCGGTGGCGCGGCTCTCGCTGGCCTCGCGCCCGGCGGGGGCCGAGAGCGGGCTCGCTCTCACCGTGGACAATGGCCGGCGCAGCGGGCCGGTGCCGCAGGCGATGAACCGGGGCACCATCATCGAGGTGCGGGACCTCTTCGCGCAGGTGCCGGCGCGGCGGAAATTCCTCAAGAGCGCGCGGGCCGAGGGGGCGGCGATCACCGATGTGGTGAAACGCCTGGCCATGGCCAATCCCGGCGTGCATTTCGTGATCGAGGGCACCGACCGGCAGGCCGGCAATTGGCCTTCGGTGCATGGCGAGGGGGCGCTGGCGGCGCGGCTGGGACAGGTGATGGGCGCCGATTTCGTGGAAAACGCGGTGCCGCTGGCCATGGCGCGGCACGGCGTGGTGGTCGCGGGGCTGGCCGGCCTGCCGACCTATACGCGAGCCAATTCGCTGAGCCAGTTCTATTTCGTCAACGGCCGCTCGGTGCGCGACAAGGTGCTGGTGGGGGCGGTGCGCGCGGCCTATGCCGATTACATCTTCCGCGACCGCTTTCCGGTGGTGGCGCTCTATATCGCCATCGACCCGGCGGAGGTGGACGTCAACGTGCATCCGGCCAAGGCCGAATTGCGCTTCCGCGACCAGGGCGGGGTGCGCGGAGCGGTGATCCGGGCCATCGGCACGGCGCTGGGCGCCGCCGGCTACAAGGCATCGAGCAGCGTGGCCGAGGATATATTGGGGGCCTTCACGGCGCCGGAAATGGCCGAAGCGGCGGGGCCCGCCCCCTTCGCCCCCGCCGGCACGGCATCCGATCATCGGCCGGCTTCGGACTGGCGGCGCATGGAAGCGCCGCTGCATGTCGAGCGGCGGGCCGAGGGCTTTGCCGGCTTTACCGAACCCAGCGCCAGGGTGGAAACCGAAGCCCCGGACCTGGAGGACTTTCCGCTCGGCACGGCGCGGGCGCAGATGTTCGACAATTACATCATCGCGCAGAACGGGACAGGCCTGCTGCTGGTGGACCAGCACGCCGCCCATGAACGGCTGGTCTATGAGCGGTTCAAGGCGCAATTGGCCGCCGGCCCGGTGCCGAGCCAGGCACAGCTCATTCCGGTGATCGTGGAATTGCCCGAAGAGGATTGCGCCCGGCTGGAGGAAGCGGCGCCGGAACTGGAACGGTTCGGGCTCTGGCTCGACCGGTTCGGGCCGCGCGCCGTCGCGGTGCGCGAAACCCCGGCGCTGCTGGGCAATCCCGACATAGCCGGGTTGGTGCGCGACCTGGCCGACGGCCTCAGCGAATGGGACAGCATGGCGGCGCTGACCGAACGGATGGAGGCGATCATCGCGCGCATGGCCTGCCATGGCTCGGTGCGCTCGGGGCGGCGGCTGCGGGTCGACGAGATGAACGCGCTGTTGCGCGACATGGAGGCCACGCCCCATTCGGGCCAGTGCATCCATGGCCGACCCACCTATGTGGAGCTGAAAAAGGGCGATATCGAACGATTGTTCGGGCGGAGCCGGTAGGCGTGGCACGGGGCCATCGTCGCCGCACGTCGTCGCCTTGGCCCGCAGCCTGGGCTGGGTCGCCCATGCGCTCGAACAGGAGGAGAGCGGCGCGCCGATCCGGTCAAGGACGAGATATGTGGAGGGTCTTTTGCTTGCGAGGGGCTGAATTGGACGCGTGAGCGCCAAGGCCCCTCGCCCGGCGCGGCGCGGCGACATCTCCCAGGGGAGAGGTGAAGCTCCCCATCCCTCCACCGCCGTCATTGCCGGGCTTCGTCCCGGCAATCCATAGGGTGCCTCGACATCGCCTGGACCACCGGGACGGAGCCCGGTGGTGACGGGGTGGTGGGGGTTGTGCTTGTGGCCTGTGGCCTGAAATGGAGATCCTCGCCTTTCGTGGGAATGACAGAGGGGTAGTCCTGGCGGGTGCCGGTGTTCAGACCCCTTACCCGGCGCTGTGCGTCGACTTCTCCTCTGAGGGCGAAGTGAAGGCCCCCCATTCTCCGCGTTCGTCATTGCCGGGCTTGTCCCGGCAATCCATGGGGTGCCTTGGCATCGTCTGGACCACCGGGACGAAGCCCGGTGGTGACGGGGGGTAGGGGTCGTGTTTTGTGGCCTGAAACGGAGGTTCCCACTTTCGTGGGAATGACATCGTGGATTTCGTGGGAATGACCCCTCACCCGGCGCTGTGCGCCGGCCTCTTTTCCGAGGGAGAGGTGTGGGATCAGCCGAAGACGCTGGCGCCGCGGTCGGCGACGCCGACGAGGCTGCGGAAGCCGGCGAAGAGTTCGCGGCCCATGCCGGCGTGCTGGGGGCGGAGGTCTTCGCTGGCGGGGGTGCGGGAGAAGAATTCCTTCTCGTCGCCCAGGAAGGTTAGCGTGCCGGCATCGGCGTCGAGCCGGATGAGATCGCCATCGCGGATCTTGGCGATGGGGCCGCCATCGACCGCTTCAGGGGTCATGTGGATGGCGGCGGGCACCTTGCCCGAGGCACCGGACATGCGGCCATCGGTCAGGAGCGCGACCTTGAAGCCGCGATCCTGGAGGACGCCGAGGGCGGGCGTGAGCTTGTGCAATTCGGGCATGCCCACGGCCCGGGGGCCGGAAAAGCGCACCACGGCGATCATGTCGGCAGCCAGTTCGCCGGCCTTGAAGGCGGCCTGCAGGCCATCCTGGCTGTGAAAGACCCGCGCCGGCGCCTCGACCACGCGATGCTCGGGCTTGACGGCAGACACCTTGATGACGGCGCGGCCCAGATTGCCGGTGAGGAGCTTGAGCCCGCCGGTCTGCTGGAAAGGCGCCTTGACGCCGGTGAGCACCTTGGGCAGCGCGCTTTCGCGCGGGGCCGGCTCGAAGGTGAGCTTTTCCGCGATCAGCTTGGCTTCGACGGCATAGCCCGAAAGGCCCGTGCCCCAGACGGTCCTGACGTCTTCGTGCAGATAGCCGCCCTCGAGCAGTTCCTTGATGAGATAGCCCATGCCGCCGGCGGCGTGGAAATGGTTCACGTCGGCGACACCGTTGGGATAGACGCGCGCCAGGAGCGGCGTGGCGTCGCTGAGGGCGCTCATGTCGTCCCAGGTGACGTCGAGGCCGGCCGCCGCGGCAATGGCGATCAGGTGCATGGTGTGGTTGGTGGAGCCGCCGGTGGCATGCAGGCCGACCAGGCCGTTGACGATGGCCTTTTCATCGAGGACATGGCCGATGGGGGTGTAATTGTTGCCCTGGGCGGTGAGCGAGAGGGCGCGGCGGGCCGCCTCGCGCGTGAGGGCGTCGCGCAGCGGCGTATTGGGATTGACGAAGCTCGAGCCGGGCAGGTGCAGGCCCATGATCTCCATCAGCATCTGGTTGGAATTGGCGGTGCCGTAGAAGGTGCAGGTGCCGGCCGAATGATAGGACTTGCTCTCGGCTTCGAGCAGTTCGGCGCGGCCGACCTTGCCCTCCATGTAGAGCTGGCGGATCTTGGACTTTTCGTCATTGGGCATGCCCGAGGGCATGGGGCCGGCGGGCACGAAGACGGCGGGCAGGTGCCCGAAGGTGAGCGCCCCGATCATGAGGCCCGGCACGATCTTGTCGCAGATGCCCAGATAGAGGGCGGCGTCGAACATGTTGTGGGACAGCGCGATGGCCGTGGCCATGGCGATGACGTCGCGCGAGAACAGCGACAAATCCATGCCCGGCTGGCCCTGGGTCACGCCATCGCACATGGCGGGCACGCCACCGGCGACCTGGGCGGTGGCGCCGATCTCGCGGGCCGCCTGCTTGATGATCTCGGGATAGAATTGATAGGGCTGATGGGCGCTCAGCATGTCATTGTAGGAGGTGACGATGCCCAGATTGGGGAGCTTGTCGCCGGCCAGGGCCGCCTTTTCCGAAGGAGAACAGGCGGCAAAGCCATGGGCCAGGTTGCCGCAGGAGAGCGCGGCGCGGTGAACGCCCTGCTCGCGGGCGGCATCGAGCCGCTTGAGATAGGCGCGGCGCGTGTCGCGGCTGCGCGCGGCGATGCGGTCGGTCACGTCCTGGATGGCCTGGCGGACTTGCATGATGTGTTCTCTCCATAAGCTGGCAAGGCCGCGCCAAAGGGGGGCCGCTGGCGCGGGTTTCCTTGCATCGAAAAGTGCCCTTCACGCGGCCGGAGCGGTCAATTGGGGACCGCCGCGGGAGCCTTCAGGGGCACCAGTAAATCGTAACCGGCGCGTCCGAGCGCAGCACGGCGCGAATCGGCATGTCCGCCACCGGACCCGCCGCCAGGGCCTTGTCGAGCACCTCGGCCTTTTCCGCCCCCTCGATATGGAGGAAGAGGCCCTCGGTCTGGAGCAGGCGCGGCAGGGTGAAGGTGATGCGCGGCTCGCCGGCGCCGGGCGCCCGCAGGGCAAGGGTGGGACCGGGATCGCTCAGGGCGGCATCCAGCGTGTCGCCGCCGGGAAAGAAGCTCGCCGTATGCCCGTCATTGCCCATGCCCAGGACGACGGCGGCAAAGGGGCTCGGCAGGCCGGCCATCAGCGCATTGGTGCGCGCCACGGCCTCGGGCGTGGGCTCGGCGCCGCCGGCATAGAGGGGAAAGAAGCGGGCCGTCGCCGCCGGTCCCTGGAGCAGCTTCTCGTTGACGAGGAGCGCGTTGGAGCGCGGATTGGTGTCCTCGACCCAGCGCTCGTCCACCAGGGTGACGACGACCTTGTCCCAGTCGATGTCGCGGGTCTTGCCCAGGGCCTGGAAGAATCTGGCCGGGGTGGACCCGCCGCTGACGGCGATGGCGGCGCTGCCGCGCGCCGCGATGGCGGCGCGGATGCGCTCGGCAATGGCCTCGGCCAGTTCCCGGGCGAGGGTGGGCTTATCGGCGAAGCTGCGGCGGGTGATGGTCATGAACGTCTATCCTTGGGCCAGGATATCGCGGAGGGACCGGGACATCAGGAATTGGGACCTTCGTGCCAGGTGCGGCCGTCGCGCTCGATGAGGGCGATGGCGCCGCTGGGACCCCAGGTGCCCGCGACATAGGATTGCGGCGGCTCGCTGGAGCGGTCCCAGGCCTCGCGGATCGGGTCGATCCAGCGCCAGGCCGCTTCGAGTTCGTCGCGGCGCATGAACAGGGTCTGGGAGCCGCGAATGACGTCCATGAGCAGGCGCTCATAGGCTTCCGGCGTGCGCTCGGTGAAGGTTTCGGCAAAGGAGAGGTTGAGCGGCACTTCGCGCAGGCGCATGCCGCCGGGGCCGGGATCCTTAATCATCAGCATGAGCTTGACGCCCTCGTCGGGCTGCAGGCGGATGATGAGCTTGTTGGCCCGGGGCGCCCCTTCGGCATGGTCGAAGATGGAATGGGGAATGGGCTTGAACTGGATGCAAATCTCCGAGACGCGCTCGGCCATGCGCTTGCCGGTGCGGAAATAGAAGGGCACGCCGGCCCAGCGCCAGTTCTGGATCTCGGCCTTGAGGGCGACGAAGGTTTCGGTGCGGCTGCCCTTCTTGGCCTCGGGCAGCTCGTCCTGGTAGCTGGCGACGGACACGGTTTCGGATTTGACGCCGCGATATTGGCCGCGCACGGTATTCTTGGCGACATCGCCATTGGTGATGGGCTTCAGGGCCCGCAGCACCTTGAGTTTTTCGTCGCGCAGGGCATTGGCGTCGTCGCTGGCCGGGGGCTCCATGGCCACGAGGCAGAGCAATTGCAGCATGTGGTTCTGCACCATGTCGCGCAGCGCGCCGCTCTCGTCGTAATAGCCGCGCGTGCCGGCGCCGACGCTTTCGGCCACGGTCAATTGCACATGGTCGATATGGGCCGAATTCCACACCGGCTCGAACAGTGTATTGGCAAAGCGCAGGGCCAGCAGGTTCTGCACCGTCTCCTTGCCCAGGTAATGGTCGATCCGATAGACCTGATCTTCCTTGAAAATCTTGTCGACGCCATCGTTGATTTCCTGGGACGAGGCCAGGTCGTGCCCGATCGGCTTTTCGATGATGACGCGGGAATCGCGGCGGTAGAATTTCTTGGCGTGCAGATATTCGGCGATGGGCTCGAACAGGTTCGGCGCCACGGCCAGGTAGAAGGCGCGCACGATGTCGGGATCGGGACGCAGCACCTTGCCGAGCTGGTCGCCCCCCGCCTCGGTGGTCACGTCGTCGGCGATATAGGTGAAGATCGAGGTGAACTCGTCGAGCACGGCCTTGTCGACATATTGCTTTTCGACGAATTCGGTGACCGCGTCATGGGCGAGCTTGCGGAAATCGGCATCGGAAAGCTTGGTGCGCGACACCCCGATAATGCGCGAGCGGGCGTCGAACTGGCCGTCCTTGAAGCGGTGATAGAGCGCCGGGATCAGCTTGCGCTTGCACAGATCGCCGGTGGCGCCGAACACCACATAGTCAAAGGGCTGGACGGGAATGATGCGGCTGGACACGAGGCAAGTCCTTCTCAGGCGGGGAAATTCTGGCGGGCGAGGATGATCGCGCCGTGCAGGGGTTCGTATTGGGGCAGCGCGACGAAGGCGCCATAGCGCTCTTGCAGGCGGGGAAAGAGCCGGTGACCCAGCCCGCCGACAATGGCCATGATGGCGGCGCCATGGCCTTTGAACCAATTGACGTAGGCATCGATATAGCCCAGCTCCAGTTCGAGCATTTTCAGGGCGACCGGATCGGCCTTTTCCAGGTGCTCGAAAAAGAGCGGCATGAGCTGGCCATATTCGCCCGGGGCGCGGCCGATCAGGGCATCGTCGCACCCTTCCGAACCGTCGCGGCTCAGCAGCTTCAAATCCATTTCGGTGGCGAAGGCCCAGGTCATGGCGGCCTGGTTGGAGCCGCCGAGCCGGGCGATGACGGCCCTGGTGAGGGGCGAGCCTTCCACCAGCCCATCCTCGGCCTCGACGGCATGGCGGACCAGTTCGCGCCCTAAAATGGCGCCCGACATCTGGTCGCCGATGTGGAAGCCCCAGCCGCCGGCCTGATGGCGCTTGCCGTCCACGATCGCCAGAGCGGCCGAGCCGGTGCCGATGATGATGACGCCGCCTTCGCCGCCGCCCAGGGCCCCGGCATGGGCAATGTCGATATCGTCATAGACCTTGACCCCGGCAAAGGGCCAGTCGCGCGCGGCAAAGGCGTCGCGGGCCGAATCCATGCGCCCGCCGGCCATGCCGAAACACGCATGGGTATTGGCCGTTTGCGCATAGTCGAGCCCGGCCGCGCGGAACACGTCGCGCGTACCCTCGGTAATCGCCTTGTAGGCCGGTTCGCCATCGTCGATCTGAAGATTGGCGCGGCCATTCCTGACCTCGGCCAGCGTCTGCAGATTTTCGTCGGCAAGGCGGACGCGGCAATTGGTGCCGCCCCCATCGACGCCCAGATAATATCGAGGCACGAAAGGATTCTCCGTAGATGCTATGGGCCCGGGAGCGGACAAGGCGGAAAACCGGCCCCGTCCGGCGCAAACCCACCCTAAGGTGTCGTTTCGGTGCGGACCATAATGCGAAAGACGCTAAGACGAAAGTAGTATGGAGCACAAAATATGCGCCGGTTCGGCCGCCGGCGCCGCAATGGCCGGGCCGGGGAACGGCTTGCGCGCCCGAACCGTTGCAGCAAGATTGTGCGGGGCCGGGCCGCGGGCAATGGCGGGTGCAGCAAAGGAACGGCGATGACGAGACACACACTGGTATTGGGCGGCGCACGCTCGGGCAAGACGGCCTTTGCCGAAAGGCTGGCGCTGCATGCGGGTGCGCGGCCGGCCTATCTGGCCACGGCCAATGTGCTGGACGAGGAAATGCGCGACCGCGTGGCCAGTCACCAGGCCAGCCGGGGCGTCAACTTCACCACGATCGAGGAGCCCGTGGCGCTTTCCCACGCCATTCTCAAGGCCGGGGCGGCCCATGACGTGATCCTGGTGGATTGCCTGACCCTATGGATCACCAATCTGCTGATGGCCAATGAGGACGTGGCCAGCGCCGTGGGCGAACTCAGCGCCACGCTGATGGAATTCCGCCAGGCCAAGGTGGTGCTGGTTTCCAACGAAGTGGGCATGGGCATCGTGCCCGACAATGCCATGGCGCGCACATTCCGGGACCTGGCGGGCTCGGCGCATCAACGGCTGGCAGCGATCTGCGAGGACGTTTATTTCGTGGCGGCGGGCCTGACGCTGACGATGAAGGGCGAGGCGCCGGAACTGGGATGAGAACTGGATGATGCGGTTCGCATACGTCCGGGCTTCCAGGCGGTGCCGCAAGATCGCATGGACCACCGGGACAAGCCCGGTGGTGACGGGGGGGAGAGAGCGGTGGAGGATCGGGACCTCTTCGCGCTTGTGGGGACGGGTGCTTCTGAAAGGGCGCGCCGCGCCAGGGGCTTCAACACTCCTCCTCCGACCGTGCCCTCAAGGGAGCGGGGCGAAAGCCGTCGGTTCGGCCTGAGAACGGAAAGGCCCGATGCTCGCCCCCAGCCCCCTCCCTACGTCACCGCCGGGCTTGTCCCGGTGGTCCAGGGGATTTCGGGACAGCGCATGGATTGCCGGGACAAGCCCGGCAATGACGGGGGAGAGAGCGGTGGAGGATCGGGACCTCTTCGCGCTTGTGGGGACGGGTGCTTCGGAAAGGGCGCGCCGCGCCAGGGCTTCAACACCCTCCCCCGACCGTGCCCTCAAGGAAGCGGGGCGAAAGCCGTCGGTTCGGCCTGAGAACGGAAAGGCCCGAGGCTCGCCGCCGGACCCCGTCTCCATCGTCACCGCCGGGACAAGCCCGGTGGTGACGGGAGAGAGAGCGGTGAAGGATCGGGATTTCTTCGCGCTTGTGGGGATGAGTGCTTCGGAAAAGACGCGCCGCTCCGGCTTCGTCACCCTTCCCTCAAGGGGACAGGGAAGTGGTGTCTACGCCAGCAGGGTGATGAGGGCGATGAAGGCGCTGAGGGCGAGAAGGATGTCGAGCGTGCGGCGATAGAGGTGGAGGGCGAGGAGGATGTCGCTGGGGCCGAGGGCGGATCTGCCGTTGCCGAAGGCCGGCAGGTCGAGCACCTCGCCATCATAGGCGCGCGGGCCGCCCAGGGTGAAACCGAGGGCGCCGGCAAAGGCGGCTTCGGGCCAGCCGGCATTGGGGGAAGCGTGTTTTTTCGCATCGACGCGCGCGCTGGCCCAGGCCCGGCTGGGACTGGCGCCGGGGGTGAAAAAACAGGCGGCGGTGACGAGAACGGCGCTGAGGCGCGCCGGCAGGTAATTGACGAGATCGTCGAGCCGGGCGGCGGCCCAGCCATAATGGCGATAGCGCGCATCGAGATGGCCGATCATGGAATCGGCGGTGTTGATGGTTTTGTAGAGCGCGATGCCGGGCAGGCCGAAAAGGACCAGCCAGAACCAGGGCGCCACCACGCCATCGGACGTGCTTTCGGCCAGGGTTTCGATGGCGGCGCGGGCCACGCCGGCCTGGTCGAGCGCCTCGGGATCGCGGCCGACGACATGGCTGACCGCTTCACGCCCGGCGGCAAGCGAGGTGCGCAAAGCCTCGGAGACGGCCCGGACCGCCCGAGCCAGCTCCTTTTGCGCCAGCAGGCTGGTGGCGAGCAGCATTTCGACGAGCCAGCCGCCGGGAAACCAGGAGAGAATGGTGCGGATGCCCACCGCGACGACGAGGACGGCCAGCAGGACGAGGCCCATGGCCACGATGCCGGCGAGGCGGCGCTGTTCATCGGTGCGCGTGGGCCGGTTGAGCCGGGTTTCGAGAAAGCCGATGAGGCCGCCGGCCCAGATGACGGGATGGCCGATGCGCCGGGTGAGGCCATCGGGATAACCGGCAACACGCTCGATGGCGAGGGCGAGCGGGGCAATGAGCGGATCGGTCATGGGCGCTCCACGGGTTCGGCCAGGGTCAGCAGATGGTCGAGATCGAGATGGGTTTCAAGGTGCGCGGCGAGGCCATCGAGCGTGACGTCGATGCCTGCTTCATAGGCCAGGTCGGGGCTGGCGGCCCGCCCGAGAAAAGCGCGGCGGAAGCCGTCGGCGGCGAACAGGCCATGCAGATAGGTGCCGATGACGCGGCCATCGCTGCTGATGGCGCCTTCGTCTTCGCCATCCAGCCGCGCAAAGGGCCGGGACCTGTCGGGGCCGGCCGTCTCGCCCATATGCATGTGATAGCCGGCAAGGCTCTCGCCGCTGGCGAGATGGCGCGCGGCCTCGTTGCGCAGGACCTTTACCGGTTGCAGCACGGTTTCGACGTCGAGCAATCCCAGGCCGTCGCTGGTCCCCGGAGGGCCTTCGAGCCCGTCGGGGTCGGCAATGGTGCGGCCCAGCATCTGGTAGCCGCCGCAAATGCCGAGAACCACGCCGCCGGCGCGGTGATGCGCGGCGATGTCGATATGCCAGCCATTGGCACGAAGCGCGGCGAGATCGGCGCGGGTGGCCTTGGAACCGGGCAGCAGAACGATGTCGGCGCCGCGCGGAATGGCCTCGCCGGGCTGGACCAGGGTGAGGGTGAGTCCGGGCTCGGCGCGCAGGGGATCGAGATCGTCGAAATTGGCGATGCGCGGCAGGCGGGGCACGGCGATGTGCAGCCCCCCGCCCTGCCCGAGGGGAAAATGATCGAGCGCCAGCGCATCCTCGGCGGGCAGGCGCGCCGCATCGGCAAAATGCGGGACCGGGCCGAAACAGGGCCGCCCGGTCCGGCGTTCGAGAAAGGTCCTGCCGGCGGCGAACAGGCCCGGATCGCCGAAAAAGCGATTGACGAGGCTGGCCTTGACCAGGGCCGCGTCGGCAGGGTCGATAACCGCGAGGGTGCCGACAATGGCGGCGATGACGCCGCCGCGATGAATGTCGCCGATCAGCGCCACCGGCAGGCCGGCGGCGCGGGCAAAGCCGAAATTGGCAATGTCGCCGGCCCGCAGATTGACCTCGGAAGCGCTGCCGGCGCCTTCGACCAGGACCAGATCGGCACGCGCGGCGAGATCGTGATAGGCGGTCAGCACTTCGGGCAAAAGCCGGGCGCGGTCGGCCCAATATTGCCGGGCCGAAAGGCTGGCGCGGCGCCGGCCGCGCACCACGACCTGCGAGCCGGTTTCGCCCTCGGGCTTCAAAAGCACCGGGTTCATGGCGGTGACGGGGTCGCGGCGGGCGGCGCGGGCCTGCAGCGCCTGGGCCCGGCCGATTTCGCCGCCATCCACGGTGACGGCGGCATTGTTGCTCATGTTCTGCGGTTTGAACGGGGCGACGGACAGGCCGCGATTGGCAAAGGCACGGCACAGGCCCGCCACGATCAGCGACTTGCCCACATCCGAGCCGGTGCCCATGAACATCAATGCCTTGGTCATGCGCTCTTATGCACCGGCAATGACGTGGGCGTAAGAGCCCATGACCCGGCCGATCATGGCGCCCATGGGCAATTGGCGCATGCCTTCGGCATCCAGCGCCTCGAAAAGCGGCGGCAGGCCGGTCTGCCTGGCGGAGGAATAATGGAATTCATGGCCGTTAAGCCCGGCAGGCCAGGGCAGCGGGCTTTGATGGATGAGGCGGCGATAGCCGAGCACGCGCTTGGGCCGGTCGATGCGGGTGACATGGGGCAGGAGGCCGCTCATGGCGTGAGACGCGCCGGCCGCATCGACCAGGGCCGAGCCCAGCACCATGAAGCCCCCGCATTCGCCATAGATGAGCGCGCCGCGATCGCGGGCGGCGGCAAGGCCCGCCGTGAAGGCTGCGGCAGCGGCAAGGCTTTGCCCATGCAGTTCGGGATAGCCGCCGGGCAGGAAGATGGCATCGGCGTCGGGCGCAGGCACCTGATCGGCCAGCGGCGAAAAGAAGGAGAGTTCGGCTCCCGCGGCGCGCCAGCCATCGAGAAGGTGCGGATAGAGAAAGGCGAAGGCGGCGTCGCGGGCAATGGCGATGCGCTGGCCGAGCGGCGGCAGGGACGGCGGCAGGGACGCGGCGGGCGCGACCGGCCGGGCCAGCATTTCGAGGGCCGGCAGATCGAGATAATTTTCGACGGCGCCGGCAGCCGAGGCGAGGAAATGCTGGAAGGCGGCGATTTCATCGGGCAGGACGAGGCCGAGATGGCGCTCGGGCAAGGCCAGTTCGGCGCGGCGGGGAATGGCGCCGAGCAGCGGCAGGCCGGTTTGCCGGAGCGCGGCGCCCAGCATCCGCTCGTGGCGGGCGGAAGCGACACGGTTGAGGACGATGCCGGCAATCTCCACGCCCGGGCGCCAATGGGCAAAGCCGGACACCAGGGGCGCGACGGACTGGCTCTGGCGTTCGGCATCGACCACGAGCACGACCGGCAGGCCGAGGCTTTCGGCCAGATCGCCGGTGGAGCCCTGGCCATCGGCGGCAGCATCGAACAGGCCCATGACGCCTTCGACCAGCAGCAGGTCGGCGCCGGTGGCGGCCTGGGCGGCCAGGGCGCGCAATTGGGCCGGCGGCATGGCCCAGGGATCGAGATTGATTGCCTCGCGCCCGGCGGCGCGGCCGAGAAAGGCCGGGTCGATGTAGTCGGGACCGGTCTTGGCCGGCGCGACCGTGCGGCCCTGCCGGCGCCAGGCCGCGAGCAGGCCCAGGGTGAGCAGGGTCTTGCCCGAGCCCGAGCGCGGCGCGGCGACGACGAAGCCCTTAGCCGAAGACATGGCGGCGGGCCTGGTCGAGATACCAATCGAGCGATTGGCGATAGGCGACCACGGGGCCGATGACGACGATGGCGGGCGTGGGCAGGTCCCGCAGGGCGCCGGCCTCGGCCAGGCTGGTTTCACGCACCGATTGCCGGGGCGTGGCGGCATTGGAGACGACGACGACCCGCTCCGCGCCCGGCCGGCCGGCTTCGAGCAGATGCGCGGCAATGGCGGGCAGGTGCCGGACCGCCATGAAGAGGACCAGGACCGGCGCGGCGGCGGATATCGCGGCCCAGTGGATCGCGGCGGGCACGGCGCCGGTTTCGTCGTGCCCGGTGAGAAAGAGCACGGCGTGATTGGTGTCGCGGTGGGTGATGGGCAGGCCCGCATAGGCCAGCCCCCCGAGGCCGGCGGAAATGCCGGGCACGATGCGAAAACCGATGCCGGCGCCCGAGAGTGCCGCCGCCTCCTCGCCGCCGCGCCCGAACATGAAGGGATCGCCGCCCTTCAGGCGCAGCACCCGCCGGCCGGCGCGGGCCAGTTCGATGAGGCGGATGGTGATGTCGGCCTGCCTGGGCGAGGGCCGGCCGCCGCGCTTGCCGGCATGGATGCGCTCGACATGGGGCGGGGCCAGGGCGAGGATATCGGGCGACACCAGCGCATCGTGAACGATGACATCGGCCTGGCCGAGGGCGTGGTAGCCGAGCAGCGTCAACAGGCCCGGACCGCCGGGCCCGGCGCCCACCAGCCAGACCGTGCCGGGTTCGAGGACCGGGAAATCGGCCTTGTCGAGGCGGGCGAAATCGGAATCAGCCATGGACCTGGCTCCTTGACGGCGCCGCCGCATGGCCTAAACCCGAACGGGCATGGCCAGGCAAACGGCGCGAACGATGAAGATTCTCATTCTGGGCGGCACGGCGGAAGCGCGGCAATTGGCGGGGCTGCTGGTGGCCCGGGGGCATGATGTGACCACCGCGCTGGCGGGGCGGACGCCCGAGCCCGCCCGGCCCGAAGGCGCCCTGCGGATCGGCGGCTTCGGCGGGCCGGCGGGGCTGGCGGCCTATCTTGCCGCCGAGGGTTTCACGCAGGTGGTGGATGCGACCCATCCCTATGCGGCGCGGATCAGCGCCAATGCGGTCGCGGCCGCCGCGGAAACCTGCATAGATCTGCTGCGGCTGGTGCGGCCTGCCTGGACGGCGGCGCCGGACGAGGCCTGGCAGACGGCCCAAGACGCCATGGCGGCGGCGCGCCTGCTGCCCGAGGGCGCGCGGGTCTTGCTCACCACCGGCCATGCCGATCTCGAAACCTATCTGGCGCGGTCCGATTGCCGCTTTTTCGTGCGGGTGATAGCGCCACCCGCCGGCACCCTGCCCGGCCATGCCGAATTGATCGTGACGCGCCCGCCCTATGGATTGGCGGCCGAAAAGGATTTGCTGGCCCGTCACGGCATCACCCACCTGGTGAGCAAGAATTCGGGCGGCGGACAGGTGGCGGCCAAGCTGACGGCGGCGGCGGAACTGGGAATTTCGGTCATCATGCTGGCCCGGCCCGTCTATGAACCGGCCCGGGAAGTGGCGAGCGTCGCGGCGGCACTGGCGGCGCTTTCGGGCGCGTAAAGCCGGCGGGCCAGGGCGCAGGTGGCATTGGCCGAAACGCGCTTTTCGAGCAGGAGCGGGCCGCAGGCGAGCGCTGCCGCCTCGGCCACCGAAGCAATGCCGCGATGCCGGGCAACCCGGGCGGAGGGATTGGGCACGTGCCGCACAAAGGCATCCACGTCGATGGCGAAAAGCGGCACGGAAAGATAGGCGGCGGCGGCCCGAAGCGCCGGATGCCGGATGCGGTCGCCCTGGGTGACGCAGGCGACAAGGCGCGCCCGGTTCGCGCCGATTTCGGCCAGGCAGGCATCGACCAGGGCGAGGATTTCGGCAGGCGTGGCCGCCGCGCGCGCGCCAAGGCCGACGACGATGGATGGGATATCCCGGCGATGTTCGGCCGGGACCATTCCGGCGCATTGCATATTCATATGGGCCTCGCCGATCACGAGGCAGCTTCGCTCAGGACCGAGCAGCCCTGGATTTGGTCCCGCAACTTGGTCGACCGCACCAGGCTCTGTTTCAGTTCCATCATGGGAACGCTGCGCTGACAAAGGTTCTAGGAGGGCAGAACCGCGTGGTCAATCAAAGGCTTGCGCCGCATCGGCGACATATCGGAATGCTTCTGAAAATCGTTTGCAAATACAAGGACTTGCGAGGGGGGGGCCTGAAGGGATAAGGCCGTGGGATATTTCCCGGGAGAGCCCTCATGGCTGCCGACAAAACTCTTGCCATCGCTGCGGCCAGCCTGTTCGTGGGCCTTTGCGTGCTCGGGCTCAAGCTCCTGGCCTGGCGCTATACCGACTCGGTGGCGCTTTATTCCGATGCGCTCGAATCGATCGTCAACGTGGTGACGGCACTGACGGCGCTCATCGCGCTCAAGCTGGCGCAGCGCCCGGCCGATGCCGCCCTGCCCTATGGCTATCACAAGGCCGAATATTTCTCGGCGGTGCTGGTGGGCGTGATGATTATCATCGCCGCCATCCTGATCCTGCGCGAGGCGTTTTACGGCTTTCTCGACCCGGCCCTGCCACAGGCGCCGATCGAAGGCATCGCCATCAGCGTAGTGGCGACGATCATCAACCTGGCCTGGGCACAGGTGCTGATGCGGCAGGGGCGCAAGGTGCGTTCGCCCTCGCTGGAGGCCGACGGCAAGCACCTGATGACCGACGTGGTGTCGACCGCGGGCGTGCTGGCGGGGCTGGCGCTGGTCTATGCGACGGGCTGGGCGCAACTCGATTCGGCGCTGGCGGCGCTGGTGGCGCTCAATATCCTGTGGTCGGGCTGGGGCGTGATCCGCGACAGCGTGGGGGGCCTGATGGACGTGGCGGTGCCGGCCGAGACGCAGAAGACCATCCGCGAGGTGATCGCGGTCAATGCCGAAGGCGCCATCGAGGCGCACGACATTCGCACCCGGCAGGCGGGAAAGCTGATCTTCATCGAATTCCACCTGGTGGTGCCCGGCGCCATGAGCGTGGACGACGCCCACGGCATCTGCGACGCGATCGAGGCCAAGCTGCGCGAGACGGTGGAAGATGTGCAGATCACCATTCACGTGGAGCCGGAGAACAAGGCCAAGCATGCCGGCATCGTCGTGGTGTAATTCCGCCACGGCAAGTCTAACGGCAGGATTTTCTTTCTCGAATCAGTTTTGATGATAGCGTGGACCTGCCTGAAACAAGGGGGACTTCATGCTCAAGGCGTTTCTGACTTTCGACACATTCATCCTGCCCAAGATAACCAAGGTGATCTACTGGATCGGCCTGGCGCTGATCGCATTGGGCACCCTGGCCGCGGCCTTCGGCGCCTTGGCCATGAGCAGCAGCCCCTATGGATCGCCGGCGGCGGGCCTTTTCGGGTTCATCATGGCCCTGGTCGGCGGCGTCGTGGCGGTAATCGTGTGGCGGATCGCGGTGGAATTGTGGATGGTATTGTTCTCCATCTACGACGTGCTCAAGGAAATCCGCGACCAACGCCGCTGACCGCCTTGCGGTAAATTGTTCGCCGGGATGCTTGCCCGGCCGGCATTTTGCGGCCAGGCTTCGGGCCATGCGCATGTTCGTCGCTCTTCTTGCCCTTGGCTTGGCCGTTTCCGCGTTCGCCCCTGTCCCGCCGGCGCGGGCGGGCGAGGTTTATGAAAATGCCCGTTTCGGCTTTGCCCTGACCGTGCCCGACACATTCAGGGGCCATGGGGAAAGCGCCAATGGCGACGGGCAGGCATTTTTCCAGGCGGGGCGGCCGAGCCGGCTTTCGGCCTGGGGCGGCTTCATCACCGGTCAGAAGGATTTTGCCGCGCTGGCGGCGTGGACCGTGCAGCAGGACCGCGATCGGGGCTGGGCCATCGTCGATGAGACGCGCACGCCGACCTGGGCCAATTGGTCGGCCAGCAAGGGCGGGCGCGTGCTCTATCAGCGCATGATCGCGCTATGCGGCGAGGGGCGCTATGCGGCGTTCCGGATGGAATATTCGCAGGCCGACCGGATCGAGATCGACAGGGTGATCGAGCGTCTGGCGCCCTCGCTCAGAAGCACGGGCTGCTGAGTGGATGGGATGGCTTCCTTCGGCTCCTTGCCGGGGCAAAGCCCGGCAAGGACGAGGACACACCATCACGTCCCCACGCGAACATTCCCGCGATAGCGGGAAATTCCACTAAACAGAGGCTCTCGCCGGCGCGGGAGTGAAGCGGTGGAAAAGCGTGAAAACGCCCGTGACTGGAGAGGCGCCGATTAGAATTCAATGCCCTTCTGGGCTTTCACACCGGCGCGGAAATGGTGCTTGATCTCGGTCATTTCGGTGACGAGATCGGCGATTTCGATGAGTTCGTCCTTGGCATTGCGGCCGGTGACGATGACGTGCTTGCCCGCCGGCTTGTTCTTCAGCACCTCGACCACTTCGGCGACGGGAAGATAGTCGTAGCGCAGGCAGATATTGAGTTCGTCGAGCAATACCATGTCATAATCGGGATCGGCGATGAGGGCCTGGGCCTGGTTCCAGGCGCGGCGGGCGGCGGCGAGGTCGCGCTGGCGGTCGGCCACGTCCCAGGTAAAGCCTTCGCCCATAGCGTTAATGCTCACCTGATCGGGGAATTTGTCGAGCACGTCGCGCTCGCCGGTATTCCAGACGCCCTTGACGAATTGGACGACGCCGACCCGCATGCCGTTGCCGATGGCGCGGAAGACCATGCCGAAGGCGGCGGTGGATTTGCCCTTGCCCTTGCCGGTATGGACGATGAGCAGGCCCTTTTCCTCGGTCTTGGTGGCCAGGATCTTGTCGCGCGCCGCCTTCTTCTTCTTCATCTTTTCAGCGTGATAGGCATCGCGCTCGGCCTCGCTCATGCTGTCGGTCTTCTTGGCGGGTTTGTCATTCATCTCAGGCGCTCCGCATGGTGGATGATCTGCTGCGCCGCCTGCTCGGGCGGCACAGTCGTGGTTTCGAGATCGAGACGATTGGGATGATCGATGCGCAGCAGGGCACGGCCAGCGCGAACGCGAGCGGCGCCCTCCACATCGGTCATCTTCAACCTGCTTTCGCGTTCGAGCGAGGGAATGCGCGCGGCATGGGCCGCGTCGGTCGCCGACAGGACCACTGGCACGAAAACGGCGCGGCGCTTTTGCGCCACCGCAATCACTTCATCGAAAGCCTGCCGATCCAGCGGGTCGTCGTCCATCAAGGCATTGGTCAGCACGAAACTGGCTTCGGGACGGGCAATATCGGCCATGGCGACAAGCGCCTGGCGACGAATATTCATGATGATCTGCCAGGCCGCATCCGGGATGGGTGTCGATCCATCTTCGCGGATGAGCGAGAAAATCACGTTGTTGGCCAGGTGATTGTCGAAGAGGCGCGCCCCGGTCGCACCACAGATGTGCCGCGCGATGGTCAATTTGCCGACGCCGTAATGACCGATGAGATAAACGATGGTGTTTATCATGCCTCCCCCTCCAGGATCGCGTGGATGGCATTGGAACGCGGCGACCAGAGGCCGCGCCGCAACGCATCGCGGAACCGGGCCAGAAGTTCCTCGTAACCGAAGCGATTGGCGGATTGGAGGAAGTCGCGCACCGTCTCGTTTTCCACGAAGGCCTCGAAGGCCAGGTCGAAATGGTGCGACTTGACGGCGCCGGTGGTGGCGGCGAAGGCGAACATGAAATCGAGCGTGGCGATGATCTCGAAGGCACCGCGATAATCGTGGCGCATCATGCCGGCGATCCATTTGGGATTGACCACGCGGCTGCGCATGACATGGGCGATTTCCTCGTCCAGGGTGCGGATTTTCGGGTTTTCGGGGCGGGAATGGTCGTTGTGATAGGCGGCCGGTTTGTGTCCGGACAGGGTTTCGGCGGCCAACGAAAGCCCGCCCTCGAACTGGTAGTAATTATCGCTGTCGAGCAGGTCGTGTTCGCGGTTGTCCTGGTTGTGCAGCACCGCCTCGACGGCGCCGAGCCGGGCGCGGAACCGCGCATGGAGCGGGATGCCATCGGCTTTGGCGCCATAGGCATATTGCCCCCAGGCCAGTACCTGGGCGGCCAGGTCGTTCTTGTCGGACCAATGGCCGTTGTCGATCAACTGACCCAATCCGGCGCCATAGGTGCCGGGCTTCGAGCCGAAGATGCGGGCGCCCGCTTCCAGCGCCGCCTGTTGCTCGGAATGGCCTTCGGCCATGAGGCCCAGGGCTTCGGCGCGCATGCGGGCGGCGATGGGATTGTCGTCCTCGGGCTCATCGAGCGCGCCGATGGCGCGCGCCGCCCGGTCGAACAGGGCGATCTGGGCCGGAAAGGCATCGCGGAAAAAGCCGGAAATGCGCAGGGTGACATCGACGCGCGGGCGGGCCAGTTTCGCCAGGGGGACGATTTCATAACCCGAGACGCGCAGCGATCCGGGGTCCCAGGTGGGGCGGGCGCCGATCAGCGCCAGGGCCTGGGCGATGTCGTCGCCGCCGGTGCGCATATTGGCCGTGCCCCAGACCGAGAGCGCCGCCGACCTGAGATGATGGCCATGGTCCTGCAAATGCCGGAGGACCAGGCTCTCAGCCGATTTCCGGCCCAGTTCCCAGGCGCTGGGCGTGGGCACGGCGCGGGCATCGACGGAATAGAAATTGCGGCCGGTGGGCAAGACATCGAGCCGCCCGCGCGAGGGCGCGCCGGAGGGACCGGGCCCTACGAATTTGCCATCGAGCGCGTCGAGGAAAGCTTGCATCTCGGCCGGACCCGATGCGGCGAGGCGCGGGCGGATCACAGTCTTTATCGTATTGAGGACGGCATGGGTGGCGGTCCAGCCCACCGGGCAGGACAGGGTGCCGGACACGAGGTCGGCGGCAAGCGCTTCAAGCTGCGCGACCATGGCGCCGACCGTCCGGGGCGCGGCCTGCCCCTCCCCGTCCTTTGCCACGAAGGGGAGGGATGGCCGGGGACCCGTCCACCTTTCCCCGAGCTTTGCCGTCAGCGGATCGAGGCCGAGCCGCAAGTCGTCGGCCAGGGCGCGGATGAGGGAATTGTCCGCCGCCGCGTCGCCGCGCGGAATGCGGGACAGGGCAATGGTCAGGTCGCGCTCGAGCGCGCCGGCGGGCGATTGGCCGAAGACATGCAGGCCATCGCGGATCTGCGCTTCCTTGAGGTCGCAGAGGAAATTGTCGATCTTTATCAGCGCCTGGGCTTCGTCCTCGGGCAGGCCGATATCGGCATCGAGCCGGCTGTCGCGGGTGAAATCGAGAATGCGGCGCTTCAGGTCCTTGAGGCGACGGCGATCCATGCCGGAGGCGGCGTAATATTCATCGAGCAGGGCCTCGAGATCCTTCAGCGGCCCATAGGTTTCGGCGCGGGTAAGCGGGGGCACCAGATGATCGATGATGACCGCGCCGGTGCGCCGCTTGGCCTGGGTGCCCTCGCCCGGATCGTTGACGATGAAGGGATAGAGATGGGGCAATTGCCCCCAGAGCGCGTCGGGATAGCAATCGGCATCGAGCGCGGCGGCCTTGCCGGGCAGCCATTCGAGCGTGCCGTGCTTGCCGTTATGGATGAGGGCGTGGGCGGAAAATTCGTGCCGCAGCCAGAGATAGGCGGCGATATAGGCGTGCGGCGGCACCAGGTTGGGATCGTGGTAATTCGCCGTTTCATCCAGATGATAGCCGCGCCCGGGCTGGAGCAGGACGGTGATATTGCCCAAGCGATGGGCCGGGAGGTGGAAGGCGTCGTCGCGGATGAACGGATCGGCCGCGGGATCGCCCCAGCGCGCGGTGACGGCGGCCCGGGTTTGCTCGGGCAGGGTGGCGAACAGCGCGCCATAGCGGGCAAGCGGCAGGACGGCATCGGAGGAACCGCGCCCGGGCTGGGCATTGGTGGGGCCGGATTGAAGGCGGGCCATGAGGGATGCGGCGGTGCGGGGATGGCCCGGCAGCGCAGCATCGGCGTCAAGCGTATAACCGGCTTTTTCCAGGGCATCGAGCATGCGGATTGTCGATTCGGGGGCGTCGTAGCCGACGCCGTTGGCCAAGCGTCCGTCGCGGATCGGGTAATTGGACAGGACGATGGCGATGCGGCGCTCGGCGCGCGGGGTGGCGCGCAGGCGGGCCCAGTTCCGCGCCAGGGCGACGGCGCGGGCAATGCCGCCGGAATCGGGGGCATAGGCCGAGAGCGGACATTGGGTGCGCGCGTGCCAGACGGCATCGGCCTTGTGGCCGACCAGAATGCCGCCGATGCGCCCATCGACCTCGGGCATGACCAGGTACATGGCCATGTCCTTGGCCGAAAGACCCTGGGGGTCGGCCAGCCATTGCGCCTCGGAGCGGCCGGACTGGATGAGCTGGATCACCGGCGCATCGGTGCCGGCAAAGGGATTGGCCTTGCCGTCGAGATCGGCAATGCCCAGGGCGAAGGCGGTGAGATTGAAAATGGCGGCGGGCGGGAAGGCGGCGAGCGCATTCCGCACAAAGCGCACGCAGGGCGCCTCCTTGAGCGAGGAGATCAGCAGGGGCACGGGCGCGAGGCCGCGCGCTTCCAGTTCCGCGACGAGGGCTTCGAGCGTGGCGGTGCCGGCGCCTTCGAGAGCCGCGCGATAAAAGAGGATGGGGATATGAGGGCAATCACGCGGAAAGCCCGGCCATGACGAAGGAGGGGAGAGTTCGGCATGCAATGCGCGCAAGCCGGCTTCGTCGGTCATGCCGACCCCGGGATGCCAGAGGCCGAAACGGGGGAAGGATCGAGGGGCGCAGTCCTCTAAAGCCCTTGCGCCCAAAGGGAGGGATGAAGAGGCACCGAGCTTTTTGAACGCTGCCAGGATCGCATCGGCATTGTCGGGGCCGCCGGCGACGAAGAGGCGGTGGAGCGCCAGCCAATCGTCGGGATCGATGCCGGAGCGCTCGGCCAGGATGGGATCGGGATTGGCGTCGCCCGGGAGCAGGACCAGGGGAATGCCGCGATTGGCGCAGAGGGCGGTCAGTTCATCGACGCCGTATTGGAAATAGGCGATGCCGCCGATGAGGCGAAGCACGACCAGCCGGGCCTGGGCGACGGTGTTTTCGATCCAGGTATCGACGGAAAGATTATTGGAGAGGCGCAGGATATTGGCGAGGCGCAGGTCGTCCTCGCCGGCGCGGTCGGCGGCGGCGGCGAGCATGGCCAATTCGCTGTCGGCCGAGGACGCGAAGATATAGGCGCCGGGGGCCTGGGCGAGGTCGATGGCCTCGCCCTCCTGCTGGATGGCCCCGGCCTGGGCGGAGAGCAGATGCATCAGGCCGCTGCCTGCTCCAGGCTCGTCATGATCGCCGCCCGGTCCAGCGGCTGTTCGCCGATGACGACCAGGGCGGTCTGGCGCGCCTCGCCGTCTTTCCAGGGCCGGTCGAAATAGGCGGTCACGCGCGGGCCGACGGCCTGGATGGCAAGGCGTGCGGCGGCGCCGGGAATGGCGGCAAAGCCCTTCAAACGCAATACATCGTGGTTGCGGATGGTGTTTTCGATGACGCCCAGCAGATGGTCCTTTCCCTTAATGGCGGGCAGGACCAGAGAGAAGCTGTCGAAATCGTCATGCTCATGCTCCTCGCCGCCATGCTCCAGCTCGTGATGGCTGGGGCGGTTGGCGATGTCGGCCTCGCTTTCCATGCCCATGCCCAGAAGCGCGGTGACGTCGACATGGCCATTGGCGGCCCGGATAATGCCGACTCCGGGGCGCAATTCGGCGCGGATATTGGCCTCGACCCTGTCGAGCAGGTCGGGGGCGACCAGGTCGGTCTTGTTGATGACGACCATGTCGGCGGCCGAAAGCTGGTCCTCGAACAATTCGCCCAGCGGCGTTTCGTGGTCGAGCATTTCGTCCTGGCGGCGCTGGGCGTCAACGGCGGCTTCGTCGCTGGCGAAACGCCCTTCGGCCAGGGCCGAGGCATCGGCGACGGTGACGACGCCGTCGATAGTGACCTGGGCCTTGATCTCGGGCCAGTTGAAGGCGCGGATCAGCGGCTGGGGCAAGGCCAGGCCCGAGGTTTCGATGACGATGTGGTCGAACCTTTCGCCCCGGGCGAGCAAAGCCTGCATGGTGGGGATGAACTCGTCGGCCACGGTGCAGCAGATGCAGCCATTGGACAATTCGACCATGTCCTCTTCGCGGCAGGTTTCGTCCCCGCAGCCGGCCAGGATGTCCTTGTCGACGCCCAGATCGCCGAACTCGTTGATGATGAGGGCAATGCGCTTGCCCTTGGGCGCGTGCGCCAGCATGTGGCGCACGAGCGTGGTCTTGCCGGCACCGAGAAAGCCGGTGATGACGGTGGTGGGGATCTTGGTGGTCGTGCCTTGGCTCCCGCGGGAAGGGCGGCCGTCCGCGCGGCCAGGAAATCGTTGAACCGGCCGAACAGCGCGCCAAGGACCAGCCAGAAGACCAGCGAGGTCCCCAGGGTGATGGCGGCAAATTCGGTGGCCAGGTGCGCCGGCACGGCGCTCGGCTCATCGGGGGCGGCAGGCGCGCCGATCAGGTGGGGAACGACGACCAGCGCGATGGCCAGGGCAAAGGCCCAGCCGGCGCGGGTCTTGGCCAGCAGGAGACAGGCGGCGCCGGTCGCCAGGGCCGTGCCGATCCACCAGACCTGCCGGGCGCCGAGATCGGCCGCCGGCATACCGGGCAGTTCGGGCGCCAGCCCATAGGCCGGCGCGAGCGAAAAGGTGAGGAAGCCCGCGATGCCCCAGAGAAAGCCATTGGCGAAGGTGATGGGAATGCCGGCAAACATGGAGACGGCGCCGATGATCAGCGCGAAGCCCGCCGCGGCCAGCACGGTGGCCAGCGTGGTATAGGCGGTGCGCTCGAACCCGTCCTGGGGCGCCCATTCTTCCGGTTCGGCGGGATCGGCGGCGACGGCGTCGTGGGCGTGCTCATGGCCTTCGGCCTCGGCCCCGTGACTATGGCCGCCACCCTCGAATTGCTCGGCATGTAGGATGAGCGGGGTAACTCGGAAATGCTGGATGGCGGCGGTAATCAGGCCAGCACAAAGGGCTGCGGCCAGCGCAGCGAAAAACAGATTGCGAAACATGTCTTGTCCTCTTTTCGGACCTGCCTCAGTGGCAGGGAAAACCCATGGCGTGGCGCGTATCGTGGGCGCCGTTATGCAGGCGGTAATCGCCGGCAAAGCCGGTGCCGCCCAGCAGGACGAGACCCAGCATGAGCGCCAGCGTCCCGGCCACGAGGCGCTGGGACAGGGAAAGAGAAGACAGGCTGGAAGTGGAAGCGGTCGTCGCGGTATTCATATGGCACCCTCCGTGCGCAGAATAGACAAATGGGCGTATCGCCCGGCTTTCCCGATGGCTCGGGGCAACGGCAGGTCTCCTGGCTTGCGGTGATGGCAGCGCCCTCGCCTTCCCGAACCCGAAAAGGTTCAGTGGCCTGTTGAGGACGCCCACCGCTTACAGTTGCGGGGGCAGCCACGGATTTGGTCCCTGATGGGTACGCCGCACCGTGTTCCCTATTTTCTCCCCTCGCCCTTTTCGGGACTCGAGGAACCGTTACGGGTCCAGCATTACGCCGCCAGGGGTGGCGGGGTCAATCGTGCGGCGACCCGACTCGGGCTATGAACCGGCAGCGAAAGAGAGGCAGCATGAAACCCATCAAGTTCGAGCGCGAGGAAACCAAGGCGATCGTGGGAGAAATCCAGGATTATTTCCGCGAGGAGCTGGACCAGTCGATCGGGGCCATTCCGGCCGAGATGCTGATGGCGTTCTTCGCCGAGAAAATGGGCGCCTATTTCTACAATCGCGGCCTCTATGACGCCCAGGCGCTGATCCGCAAGCAGATCGACAATCTCAGCGACGAGATTTTTGCGCTGGAGCAACCAACGCGGCAATTGCGCTAGAGGCGCGCGCCGGTTCGGTGGCAATTTATCGGCATGGCGCCCTGCCCCGCATCGCCGTGCCGGGCGGGGCGCGAACTGCCTTATCGAGCGGATTGCCGTCCATGTTCTATCCCTATGCACTCATCATCCACCTGTTATGCGCCATCGGCTTTATCGGCGTCGTATTCTTCGAGGTGTTCATCCTCGAAGGCATGCGGGCGCGGCTGGGACCGGAGATCATGGCGGCGGTGGAAGCAGGGCTGGTGCGACGGGCCCGGCAGATCATGCCCTTCGTGGTGGGCCTGTTGTTTCTCAGCGGCTCTTACCTGGGCTACGAGCAGTTTTCCGCGTCGGGCCTTTCATGGAGCAATTCCCTTTCGGTGCTGCTCTCGATCAAGATCGCGCTGGCGCTGAGCGTGCTCGCGCATTTCATCACCGCGATGCTGGCGGCCCGGAACGGCTGCATGGATTCGGCGCGGTTCCGCATCACCCATATCAGCGTCTTCATCCACATGGTGCTGATCGTGATCCTGGCCAAATCCATGTTCTATTTCGGCTGGTAGGCCGGTGCAGAATGGCGCTTCCCCAAAGGCGCAGGGGTCGGTAAAAAACGCGGCCGGAATGCGTCCGGTTTCTTCGCGTGGAGGAAGCCTTGGGCTTCAACGTCGCCATGCTGGCCCCGGTGGGGCTGCTCATCGCGTCCAATCTCTTCATGACCTTCGCCTGGTACTGGCACCTCAAATATCACGGGGCGGCGCTGTGGATGGTGGTGCTCATCAGTTGGGGCGTGGCATTTTTTGAATATTGGCTGGCCGTGCCAGCCAACCGGATCGGCAGCGCCGTCTATTCGGCCGCCGAACTCAAGACCATGCAGGAAGTGATTTCGCTCTCGGTCTTTGCCCTCTTCGCCGTGCTTTACCTGGGCGAGAAGCTGACCTGGAACCATGCATTGGGCTTCGGCTTCATCGGGCTCGGGGCGTTCTTCATCTTCAAGGGGCCGATCAAGTAGGCGGGGGGACGCAACGCCCATCCAACCCGTTCGGCTGGATGGGCGCGAGCGCCGCCTTTTTACGCTATTTCAGGCAATCGACGAGATTGGTGGCGAGGCCGCGCAGGAGTTGGGCGTAGAGATCGGGACCTTCGGCAAGGGTGCTGCCTTCGGGATCGAGAATGCCGGCCTTGGCCGCGGTGCCTTCGATGATTGTATCGACGATGGCCGGGCGGAAATTGGGCTCGGCGAAGACGCAGGTGGCGCCCAGCTCGCCGACCTTGGCATGCAGTTCGTCGATACGCGCCGCGCCGGGCATGGCTTCGGGCGAGAGCGTGATGCTGCCCGCCACGTCGAGGCCGAAACGCTGCTCGAAATATTGATAGGCGTCATGGAAGACGATGAAGGGCTTGTCCTTGACCGGCGCCAGGCTGTCGCGGATTTCCGCTTCCAACTCGTCGAGCGCGACCCGTTCGGCATCGGCATTGGTTTCATAGATCGCGGCATTTTCCGGATCGGCCTCGGCCAGCACTTCGGCGATATGAGTCACCATGAGCCGGGCATTTTCCGGATCGAGGAAGAAATGCGGATCGGTTTCCTCGGCGTGATGATGGTCCGCGTGATCGTGGCCGGCCGCTTCGTGATCGTGGTCATGATCGTGCTCTTGTTCATCGTGGTCATGATCGCCGGCCTCGCCGTGGTCATGCGGCTCGAAGGCGCCGCTTTCGCGCGGGGAAAGCAGGTGAATGCCCGGGGTTTCGGCCAGTTCCACGCTATTGGCATGGGGCGCCAGCGTGCCGAGGGCATCGCCCAGGAACAATTCCATGTCCGGCCCGGTCCAGAAGACGATGTCGGCCGCTTCGAGGGCGGAAGCATCGGAGGGTTTGAGGGCATAGGTGTGCGGAGACGCGCTGCCCTTGACGATGAGGATTGGTTCCCCGACCTCCTCCATGACGGCGGCGACCAGGGCGTGGATGGGCTTTATCGACGCCACGACCTGGGGCGCGGCAAGGGCCGTGCCGGACAGCATGAGGCTGGCAAGCAGGGCAAGGGAAAATGCACGGATCATCGAGGCACCTCTTGAGAATGAGCGATTGCAGGCGATATGTTATGTTATTACGCTTGCAGCGATGTTATGCTATAACGTATTAGATGCCGTCAAGAGCGGTTGTGGATGTGGGCCGGCGCGCCCGGCAAGTCCCCACTGAAGCCAATATATCGTATGGCAGCGCACCGGACCGGGATCGAGATGAACGCAATCGAGCGCAAGGAAACGCTGATTACCCTGGCTGGCGCCGGGATAAGCCGGGGCGGGCGAGTGCTGGTGGAGGGGGTGGATCTCAGCATCGGGCGCGGCGAGATCGTGACGCTGATCGGGCCCAACGGATCGGGCAAGTCGACCACGGCCAAGATGGCGACGGGCGTGCTGAAGCCCACGATGGGCAGGGTGACCCGCAAGCCGGGCCTGCGGGTCGGCTATGTGCCGCAGAAACTGGCCATCGACTGGACGCTGCCGCTCAATGTCGAGCGGCTGATGACCCTGACCGGGCATTTTTCGCCGGCGGAGATCGATGCCGCCCTGGAGGCGGTGGGCGCGCGACACCTGCTCAAGGCGGCGGTGCAGGAGCTTTCGGGCGGGGAATTCCAGCGGGTGCTGTTCGCCCGGGCCATGATCCGCAAGCCCGACTTCCTGGTGCTGGACGAACCGGTGCAGGGCGTGGACTTTTCCGGCGAGGTGGCGCTCTACAACCTGGTCCGGCAAATCCGCGACACCACGCGCGCCGGCATCCTGATGATTTCCCACGACCTGCATGTGGTGATGGCCGAAACCGACACGGTGATCTGCCTCAACGGGCATGTGTGCTGCCGGGGCACGCCCGGCGCGGTGAAAGCGAGCCCGGAATATCTGCAATTGTTCGGGGAGCGGGCCGGCGCGGCGCTGGCGATCTACGAGCATCACCACGATCACGAGCACCACGACGATGGCTGCGTGGTGGGGCCGCATGGCGAGCACGAACACGCCCATGGGGGGCATCATCATGAGCATTGATATCTCGATGGGCGGAAAGGCGCGCCATGTTCGGTGATTTCTTTTCGCGGGCACTGATCGCCGGAATCGGGCTGGCCGCCGTTACCGGGCCACTGGGCTGTTTCGTCGTCTGGCGGCGCATGGCCTATTTCGGCGACACGATGGCCCATTCGGCGCTGCTGGGCGTGGCCATCTCCATCCTGCTCTCGATCGACATGACCTTCGGCGTCTTCGTGATCGCGGCGCTGGTGGCCGGTGCCCTGCTGTTGCTGCAACGGCAGGCGACGCTGTCCACCGACGCGCTCCTGGGCATTCTCAGCCATTCCTCGCTGGCGGTGGGCCTGGTGCTGGTGGGCTTCCTCACCCAGGTGCGGATCGACCTCATGGGGTTCCTTTTCGGGGACATCCTGGCAGTTTCGGCCCAGGACATCTTCATCATCTATGGCGGGGGCCTGGCCATCCTGGCGCTGCTGGCCTGGAATTGGCGGCCGATGCTGGCGGGCACGGTGAGCCCCGAACTGGCCGAGGCGGAAGGCTTGCACCCGGAGGTGAGCCGGATCATCCTGATGCTGCTGATGGCCAGCGTCATCGCCATTGCCATGAAGCTGGTGGGGGTGCTGCTCATCACCTCGCTGCTGATTATTCCGCCGGCGACGGCGCGGCGATTGAGCGCCACCCCGGAAATGATGGCGCTGGCTTCGGCGGGGCTCGGCGCCGTGGCGGTGGCGGCGGGCCTTTTCGGCTCGCGCACCTGGGACACGGCATCGGGGCCGTCCATCGTCGTGGCCGCGCTGGCGATCTTTCTGGTATCGCTGGCGGTGCCGACGGCGCGGCTCTTGGGCAGGAGGCATGAACATGGCGCATAGTCACGACATTCCCGCGGGTCTGACGCGCAACCAGGAACTGGTGCTGGGCACGCTCAACGGCTCGGCGGCGCCGCTTTCGGCCTATGACATCCTCGACCGGCTGCGCGGCGAGGGATTGCGCGCGCCCCTGCAGATCTACCGGGCGCTGGACAAGCTGGTGGAGCGCGGGCTGGCGCACCGGCTGGAATCGCTCAATGCCTTCGTCGCCTGCGCCGATGCCCATTGCCACCGCAAGGGGCTGATCGCCTTCGCCATCTGCGGGACTTGCGGCAAGGTGGACGAATTCGCCGATGCGGTGATCGAGGCGCGGTTGGGCGGCTGGGCGGCCGCCGAGGGGTTCAAGGTGGGACGGACGACGATGGAAATCCGCGGCACCTGCGCCGCCTGCCTGCTCAAGGCCGCGTGAGGCTCAGCCCGCCGCGTCTCCGAATGTAAGGAAGCGCACGGAAGCGGCGCCATATTCACGAATGTCGTCCTGGCTGAAGCCGACGGGCAGGACGATTTCGGCATCCACCGATTCTTCCCAGACGATCGTTGCGCCCGGTGCCAGCCAGCCATTGGCGGCAAGGCCGGCCAGGGCCTTTTCGCCCAGGCCATGGCCATAGGGCGGGTCGAGAAAGACCAGGTCGAAGCGGCCGAAGGTGCCGGGGGTTCCGAGCGCGGTGGCGTCGCGGCGCAGCAGCTTGGTGATGCCGGCCGCGCCGAAGACCTCGATATGGTCGCGGATAAGGCCGCGCGCCTCGGCGCCATTATCGACGAAGGTGACATGGGCGGCACCGCGCGAGAGCGCTTCAAGGCCAAGCGCGCCGGTGCCGGCGAAGAGGTCGAGCACCCGCTTTCCCTCCAGCACCGGACCCAGGCGCGAGCCCAGGATATTGAAGATCGATTCGCGGACGCGGTCGGCGGTGGGCCGAATGGTGGCGTCCGCCGGCGAATCGAGATGCTTGCCGCGATATTTGCCGGCAATGATGCGCATGGCAATCAGCCGCGCGGCTTGCGCGGGCCGGCCGGGCGGCCGCCCGTGGGCCGCCCGCCACCCGGACGGGCGCCACCGGGCTTGCCACCGCGCGGCTTGTCGCCAAAGGGTTTGCCGCCAAAGGGTTTGCCACCCGGACGCTTGCCGGCAAAGGGCCGGGCACCCGGCTTGTTATTGCCGCGCTGGGGGCGATCCTCGTTGCCGCGCTCGGTCCGGGGCGGCCGACCCGGCCTGTCGCCGAAACCGCGCTTGGGGCGGGCATCGGCGGCGCGATCGGCATGCGGGCCGCGCGCGGGACGATCCCCAAAGCCACGCGCAGGCTTGTCGCCGAAATCGCGCCCAGCACTTTTGCCGAAGCCGGCGCGGGCCGGCTTGCCGCCGTCGCGGCGCGGCGGGCGGGCGGCAAAGGACCGGCCGCTTTCGGGACGCTCGGAACGTGCCGGACGATCCCCGAAGCCACGCGCGGGGCGCTCGTCGCGGTCGCGGCGCGGACGGGACGCGGATTTGTCCTCATAGACTTCGGGGGCGCGGCCATCCTCGTCGAAATGGATGCGGCGGGCCCGGACGGGCAGGCCATCCTCGCGGTCGGGGCGGCCGGGCCGGCGTGGGCGGGCATCGCGCTCGTCGAAGCGGCCGCCGCCGCGCGATGCCTGATCGGGACGGCGCGGCCGGCCGAGATCGCGGTCGCGCGGCGAGCGTACCGGGCGATCCTCGCGCGGCCGGGGCGGCATGTCGGGCATGTCGCTTTCAAAATCGACGCCGGCGGATTCGGCGAGCTTCTTGCCAAGCTGGTCGCGCAGCAGGCGTGCCTTGACCATTTCCACCGCGCCTTCGGGCAATTCGCCGAGCTGGAACGGGCCATAGGAAATGCGAATGAGGCGATTGACCTCGAGGCCGAGCGCGCCCAGCACGTTCTTGACCTCGCGGTTCTTGCCCTCGCGCAGGCCCAGCAACAACCAGACATTGCTGCCCTGCTCGCGCTCGAGGCTGGCCTGAATGGGCCCGTATTTGATGCCATCGACCTCGATCCCGTCCTTGAGGCCATCGAGCTGGGCCTGGGAGATCGTGCCATGGGCGCGCACGCGATAGCGGCGTAGCCAGCCGGTGGAGGGCAATTCGAGCACCCGCTTCAATCCGCCGTCATTGGTGAGCAGCAGCAGGCCCTCGGTATTGATGTCGAGGCGCCCGACGGTGAGCACGCGCGGCAGGCCCTTGCTTTCCAGTTCCTCGAAAATTGTGGGGCGCCCCTCGGGGTCCTTCTCGGTGACCACCAGGCCCGCCGGCTTATGATAGAGCCAGACGCGGGTGCCCTGACGGGCGGCGAGCGGCAGGCCATCGACCTCGATCTTGTCGCGGCTGGTGACGTTGAAGGCCGGAGTGAGCACCTTCTTGCCGTTGACGGCCACCCGGCCGGCGCTGATCCAGCCTTCGGCGTCGCGGCGCGAGCACAGGCCCGCCCGGGCGATGACCTTGGCCAGGCGGTCGGCGATTTCGGGTTGTTTGGGCGTGTCGCTCATGAGCGGACTTTCTGACATGCGGGACCCGTGATGCCCGGCGCGGTGGCGGCGGGCGGGCGGCGCGGAGAATGGGAAAGGCGGCCGGAACGATCCGGCCGCCGGAAATCATAGCGTTACGACACCAGGATCAGAGCTTGGTGTCGGCGTCGGTTAGCCGCGCATCCGGACTGCCCAGCATGCCGCTGGAGGTGGGACCGCGCACGCGCAGAGCCTTGCGCACGTCTTCGGGGCAGCGGGCATCGCTCAGGGGCACCAGGTCGCCATTGGGCGCCCGGCAGACCAGATCAGCATCGCCCACGCGGGTGAAATATTCGTCCGGGGGCAGATAGAGCGGCCGTTCGCCGCCGACGCTGACATTCATGCCGGCGGCGGTCATGCGCGCGGTCAGGGCCCTGGCCTCGCTTTCGGTGAGGGGACGGCCCGAGAGCGAGCGCAGATCCACCACGCGGGCATTGCGCAGGCGCTGGATATCGGCCTCGGACAGATTGGAGGTATCGATGCGCACCTGGTCGCTGTTTTCCGGCAATTGGGCGGCGGCAACCTCGGTGGTGGGCGGCGGCAGGTTGGCCTGGTCCTTGGGCAGCACCAGAGGCGCCCGCGCCTGGGTCAGGTCCTCCTTCGGCGCCTCTCCGGGGATAAGGCCGATGCCGCGCGCGGTGGTGTTCATCACCTCGCGCTCGAAGGTGCCGAAATCGGTCATGGCATTGGTGCCTTCGACCGTGGTGCAGGCGGACAGCGACACGGCGGCCAACAGGCTCATTGTCGCCAGACCCAGTTTCGCAGCGGCGCTGGCCCGCTTGCCGGTCAAACCCATACGCATGAAACGTCCTTCAAGATGTCGGCGGCGCTTATAGCTCATTCCGGCAGCTAAGACCAGATTCTGGCAGCACCATGTTTGCCGCGCTCACGGTGCGGAATTTGTGCGCCGCTTCCCCAGGCCGAGCGCATCGGCCAGCAAGAGGACGACACCCAGGGTAATGGCCATGTCGGCTATGTTGAAAATGTAAAAGGACCAGGCGCCCCAGTGGAAATGGAAAAAGTCGGCCACCGCGCCATAGAGCAGGCGGTCGAGCGCATTGGAGAGCGCGCCGCCGATGCAGAGCGACAGCCCCAGCCGCACCAGGAGGGCGGGGCTGCGCCACCACCACAATCCCAGGGCGAAAATAGCCACCAGCATGACCAGGCCCAGCGCCCAGACCGGCAGGCTGTCGAGCAGGCCATAGGAAATGCCGGTATTCCACACCAGCACATAGTCGAAAAAGGACGTGAGCGGGACCACTTCGCCGCCGCGCCAGCCGGTCAGGGCGATCGGATTGTAGAAACCGGGAAAACCGACGCAAATTGCCTGGCCGAGAGCATAGCATTGGCCGGCGATGTGAAACCCCTTCTGCGCCCGGTCGATGCCGAAAGCCAGCACCGCGCCCATGAGCGAGGCGAGGATGGTGGGATCGCGCAGGGATGGCCGGCTCATCGTCCCCTCTCCGCTTGCGGGAGAGGGGAAAGGGGGGCGAGCCTGGCCATCAAAGTCCCGCCGCGGCGCGTTCGCGCAGGGCCTGGGCATCGCGCGGCGAGACGTCGGGATAATCCGGATCGCTTCCCACATCGGGCAGCACTTTCCACGAGCGGGCGCAGCGCTGGCCCTGGGCCAGGGCCGGCAGGACCGACACGCCGGGCACGTCCTCAAGGCGGAAGGCTTCGGCCGGGCCCTCGGCCTGCCTGATCTCGACCGCCGACGTGATGGCGATTTCGGCCAGGTCCTGGCCTTCGAGCGCCACCACATAGCGCGCATCGGCCAGATAGACTTGCGGGGCCGCTTCGAGCGAGGAGCCGATGCGCTTTTCGCGGCGTTCGATTTCCAGCGCGCCGGTGACGACGCGGCGCACGGCGCGGATGAGTTGCCACTTATCGGCCAGCGCATCGTCGAGCCAGGCCGCCGGAACCTCGGGAAACAGGCGCAGATGCACCGAGGACCCCGCTTCGGGGTGCCGCTCCAGCCAGCATTCTTCCATGGTGAAGACCAGGATGGGGGCGAGCCAGGCGGTTAGGCAATTGAACAGGTGATCGAGCACGGTCAAGGCCGAACGGCGCTTCAAGCTCGAAATCGGGTCGCAATAGAGTGCGTCCTTGCGAATATCGAAATAGAAGGCCGATAGCTCGATATTCATGAAATTGGTGAGCAGCGTGACGACCTTGCGATAATCGTATTCCTTGTAGGCGGCGCGCACGCCGGCATCGAGCCGGGCCAGGCGATGCAGCATCAGCCGTTCCAGCTCGGGCATCTGCTCGGCCGGCACCACGTCTTCCTTGCGGAAATGGGCCAGATTGCCGAGCAGCCAGCGCAGGGTATTCCTGAGCTTGCGATAGGCATCCACCGTGGTCTGGATGATTTCCTTGCCCAGGCGCAGGTCTTCCGAATAGTCGGAGGAAGCCACCCAGAGCCGCAGGATATCGGCGCCATATTGCTTGATGATCTCCTGCGGGGCGACGACATTGCCCAGCGACTTGCTCATCTTGCGCCCTTCCCCATCCATGGTGAAGCCATGGGTGAGCACGCTGTCATAGGGCGCGAAACCGTTGGTGGCGCAGCTTTCGAGCAGCGAGGAGTGGAACCAGCCGCGATGCTGGTCCGAGCCTTCGAGATACATCGAGGCCGGGAATTTCAGGTGCGGCCATTTCTGCTTGTTGCGCAGCACGAAGGAATGGGTGGAGCCCGAGTCGAACCAGACGTCGAGCACGTCCCGGATCATCTCGTAATCGTCAACGCGATGATCCTCGCCCAGATAGCGCCCGGCAGCGCCGGGCTTGTACCAGGCGTCGGCGCCCTCGTCCTCGAAGCTCTGGGCGATGCGGTGATTGACCGCCTCGTCCTTGAGGATTTCGCCGGTCTGCTTATGGACGAACACCGTGATCGGCACGCCCCAGGCGCGCTGGCGGCTGAGCACCCAATCGGGACGGTCGGCGATCATGGCGCGAATGCGGTTCTGCCCGGCAGCGGGGTAGAATTTCGTCCTGTCGATCGCCGCGAGGGCACGGGCGCGCAGCGTATCGCCCGCCGCCCCGTCGATGTCGCGGTCCATATAGACGAACCATTGCGGGGTATTGCGATAGATGACCGGCTTCTTGGAGCGCCAGGAATGGGGATATTGGTGCTTGACGCGGCCGCGCGCGACCATGGCGCCGGCCTCGGCCAAAGCGGCGATGACCTTGTTGTTGGCATCGCCCTTCTTGCCGTTGTCGTCGATGACGCGGGCGCCCTCGAAGCCGGGCGCGTCCTCGGTATAGAAGCCGGCATCGTCGACGGCGAAGGGAATGGTGGTGTCGATCCCCAAAGCCTGCAGCTTGCGGGTCGAGGCCATCCAGATCTCGAAGTCGTCGAGGCCGTGGCTGGGCGCGGTATGGACGAAACCCGTGCCGGCATCGTCGGTGACGTGCTCGCCATCGAGCAGGGGGACGTCGAATTCATAGCCGCCGCCAAAACCGCGCAGGGGATGGCTGCACGACGTGATATGGGCCGGATCGACGTCGCCGATGCGCGCGAAGGCTTCGACCTTGGCCTTGGCGAAGACATCGGCGGCCAGTTTGTCGGCCAGGATGAGCTTGTCGCCGATTGCCGCCCAATTACCCTCCGGGGCCTGGGTGACCTCGTAGAGGCCATATTGAATACGGCTGGAATAGGAGATGGCGCGGTTGGCCGGGATGGTCCAGGGCGTCGTGGTCCAGATGACGACCGATGCATTGAGGTCGTGGAATGCCTTGGACCGGATGTCGCCACCGCCGGAGCGAACCGGGAACTTCACCCAGATCGTGTCGCTCTCGTAATCCTGGTATTCGATCTCGGCTTCGGCGAGGGCCGTGCGCTCGACCACCGACCACATGACGGGCTTGGAGCCGCGATAGAGCTGGCCCGACATCGAGACTTTCATCAATTCGCGGGCGATCTGGGCTTCGGCGTCGAAGCTCATGGTGAGGTAGGGATTGTCCCATTCGCCCAGGACGCCGAGGCGCTTGAATTCCTCGCGCTGGATATCGACCCATTGGGTGGCGAAGGCGCGGCATTCCTGGCGGAATTCGACCACCGGCACCTCGTTCTTGTCCTTGCCCCGGGCGCGGTATTGCTCCTCGATCTTCCATTCGATGGGCAGGCCGTGGCAATCCCAGCCCGGCACATAGGCGGAATTGTAGCCCAGCATCTGCATGGAGCGGGCGACGAGGTCCTTCAGCGTCTTGTTGAGCGCGTGGCCGATATGGATATTGCCATTGGCATAGGGCGGGCCGTCATGCAGGGTGAAAAGCGGACGGTCCTTGGCCTGCTCGCGCTGCAGGCCGTAAATATCCATGTCTTCCCAGCGCTTGAGCCATTCGGGCTCACGCTGGGGCAGCCCGGCGCGCATGGGGAAGGTGGTTTCCGGCAGGAAAAGCGTGGCCGAATAGTCTTTCTCGGTCGCGCTGGCAGCGGTGTCGTTCATGGATCGGCGTTTCGTTCGGGAAGATGTGCGCCGGGTTGTAGCAAGCGCGGGCCGATGGGGCAAAGGCTGATTTGGAACGACGCTAGGCGAAGAAGCCGAGTTTTTCGTCCAACGCGCCGATCGGCCGGGCCGAAGCGAGCCGGTCGCGGGCCTTGCGCGAATCCCGGTCCATGGCGGCGATGAGTTCATCGAGGCCGTTGAACACTTCCTGGCCGCGGATATGCGCGACGAGCGCGACGGCAAGGCTCTGGTCGTAGATATCCTCGTCGAAGTCGAACAGATGCGTCTCGAAGGGCGGGCGCTGGTTATCGAACATGGGTTTGCCATAGGCGGCGACGCCATCGAACAGGCGATTGCCGAGGCGCGCGCGCACGGCATAGACGCCCTGGGCGAGCTGGAAACCGGTGGGGGTCGCGGTATTGGCGGTGGGATAGCCCAGTTCGCGCCCGCGCTGGTCGCCCTTGACCACGCAGCCCTCGAAGAACCAGTGATAGCCCAGAAGCCGGTTGGCGGCGGCAACGCCGCCTTCGGAAAGGGCGGCGCGGATGCGCGAGGAGGAAATGACCTCGTCGCCCTCGTCCATGAGGTCGAGCACTTCGACGGCAAAGCTGTGGCGCCGCCCCTCGGCGCCGAGGAAATTGGGCGTGCCGCGGCGCTGGCGGCCGAAGTGGAAATCGGCGCCGACGAAGACGCCGCGCACCCCAAGACGCTCGACCAGGATATTGCCGACGAAATCCTCGGCCTCGACCTGCGAAAAGGGCCGGTCGAAAGGCAGGATGACGATGCCGTCGAGCCCCATGGCCTCGGCCAGCCGCGCCTTGGCATCGCCCTGGGTCAGGCGGAACATGAAGGGCGCGGGCGCGAAGACATCGCGCGGATGCGGCTCGAAAGTCAGCATGATTGCCGGCGCATTGGCGGCGCGCGCCTGGGCGAGAAGCGCCGCCAGAATGGATTGGTGGCCCCGGTGCATGCCGTCGAAATTGCCGATGGCGACATAGGCGCCGCGCAGCCGGGCAGGCAGGGCGTCGAGATTGGAAAGACGGATAAAGCCGGTCAACAGGGACGATCCTACCAGGAAAGGCGCGGCAGATAGCCGGCGGCGCGGGCGCGGCTAGGGGCGACCAGATCGGCGATGGCCTGCGGATCGGGCTTGCCGAAAGCATCGAGTTCGGCGGCGTGAATGGAGCCGGTGATGAACAACAGGTCGATGCCGAACTGGGCGGCGCCGGCCGCATCGGTGCGCACGCTGTCGCCGATGGCCAGGACCCGCGCCTTGTCGAGAGGGCTGCCGGCGGCGGCTTCGGCCAGGCGGAAGGCTTCCTCGTAGATGGGCGGATAGGGCTTTCCGGCCATGTGGACCATGCCGCCCATGGCCGAATAGAGATCGCCCAGCGCGCCGCCGCAATAGATGATCTTGTCGCCGTGCTCGACCACGCGGTCGGGATTGGCGCAGATCATGGGGAGCTTGCGGCTGAGCCAGGACTTGGCGCGCTCGCGGTACATTTCGGGCGTGTCGTCGTCGGTATCGAGATCGGTGACGACGATGGCCTCGGCCTCTTCCGGGCCGGTGCGGCGCAGGTCGAACCCCTCGTAAAGCGCGTCGTCGGCGGTGGGCGGGCCGACATGGTGGATGGCCTTGCCCCGATAACGGGCGATCATCGAGCGGGTGACATCGCCCGAAGAGACGATGGAATCATAGGCGTCGCGCGGCACGCCGAGCTGGTCGAGCATGGCGACGATGGGCCCGGAGGGGCGCGGCGCATTGGTGATGAGCACCGCCCTGCCCCCGTTGCGGCGAAAGTGCCGGAGCGCCTCGACCGCCTCGGGAAAGGCGGAAACGCCATTGTGGATGACGCCCCAGACATCGCTCAACACCGCATCGTAGCGGCCCGAAAGGTCGGAAAGCCCGGATATGGTCGGTAGAGGCGCTGTCATGGCTGGCCTTCAAAAATGGGGCGGCACGCCATGCGCGAGAGCCTTCCAGCCGATGCGCAAAGCCGCCTTTACCGCTGCTCTATGGGCCAGTTGGGCCGCCCGGATCAAGCAAAAACCGGCCATGGGCGCTAGCGTTCCGCCCGCCGCAATTGCGACGTGACGCTGCGCATGGGCTCGAGCGCCAGGTCTGTGCGGACCGGACCAGGCGCGGCGATATAATCGCCGCTGACCAGGGTGATGTCGTTGTCGAGCAGTTCCACGATCTGCCGCTCGCCGGCAATGCCGGTGGCCAGCAGGGTCATCTCGAAACGGGCGAGATAGGCGGCGATATCGGTGAGATGGAAATCGGTATAGCGCTCGGGCGCTTCGAGCAGGCCGGCGGCATCGACCCGCAGCGAGCGCACGCCCAGGGCGGCCAGTTCGGCCACGTCGATGCGCAGCGACGCCATGTCGAGCAGCGAGAAGCCGGCGCCCTTGCGCATGATCGCCTCGATGATGGCGCGCTCGGCGCTCGTGAGGCTGCGCCAGTCGGCGTCGGTCATGGCAAAGACCAGGCCGGCGGCGATCGCGCGATTGGCATCGAGCGTCACCAATATCTGCTCGGCCGCGGCCGCCTCGCCCAGGCTGGCGCGCGAAAGCGGCACGTGCAGGGTCACCGGCTGCCCCCCGGTACGCGAGCGGCGGGCAATGGCGATGGCTTCGGCCAGCCCCGTTCCTTCGATCTGGCAGATGACATCGTGGCCGTTGCGGCGCGGCATGAAATCGGGCGGACCGGCCAGGTCGCCGTCTTCGAGCATCAGGCGCGGCACGAGGTCATAGCCGGCGGGGCGGCGCTGGGGCAGGCGCACGATGGGCTGGATATGGTGGATCAGCCGGTTTTCCGAGAGGGCCTGGCGCAGGGTTTCGAGCGGAATGACCGGCTCGGGCAGACGCGGAGAGGCGGTCGGGCCGTCCGATGGCGCGGCGATCATCCGCTCGCGTCCGGAGGACGGGGCGGCGGCCGGCCCGGAGCGGGCGGCCTTTTCAACCTTGTCTTCCATTTCGGCCACGGCCTCGGCCACCTGCCGGATAACGGTGCCGAGCACGGAAATATCGGCTTCCACGGTTTCGAGCCGCTGGCCGGGATTGAGATCGGTCAAGGCATTGATGCGCTGGCCCAGTACCGCGCCGGCCTGGGCATCGGTGGCGAGCAGGCGTGAAAGATCCTCGATAGCGCGTTCGAGCCGGTTTTCGGCGCGCAGGCGCAATTGCCGCTCCATCAGGACCACGCAGGCGCAACCGAAGACCACGGCGACCAGAATGGCATTGGCGGGCGTGAAGGTCAGCGCGAAATAGGCCAGCGCGCCCATGGCGGCGGCGGCAAGTGCGATGAACGAATAGACCAGTGCCTGCACGGGCGGACCTGCAACCCCTTCTCATGCGCCGGGATTCGGCCCTTTTCTCTTAGCATCCCCGCAAGGGTGGAAAAAGCGGCGGCGCAACGCTCTCCCGCGCTAATTTAAGCGAGCGGAGCCTCGAAAACGTCCCAGACCCGGGAAAAGAAGCTGCGGAAAAACACCAATTGGGCCGCACCGATCGCGCCCGCCGAGGCCCCGAGCTGGCCCGGCTTGATCTCCGGCAGGCCATGGCCCAGCGGCGGCAGGGCATGCAGGCTGGCGCGCATGGCCTGCATCAGCCGGCCCAGCACCGCCTGGGGCAGTTCCCCGCCAATGACCACGACATCGACCTCGGCCAGGGCCCGGGCGGTCATGGCGGCCTGCGCCAGGACATGGCCGGCATCCTCGATCCAGCCGCCCAGGACCGGTTCGAGCGTCCGCCAGTCCCAACGGGCCGGATCGGGCTCGGCGGGCCGCAATCCCGCACGCTCGAGGCACTTCCCCAGGGCAAAGAGCGACGCGGCCAGGTGCGGAAATGTCGGCTGGCCGTCGCGGCTCACGGCGATGGTGGCGCCCAGGTCGGCGGCATTGCCGCCAGGGCCGTCCCACAGATTGCCCTCGATGACCAGGCCTGCCCCGATAAAGGTACCGATATGGAGATAGGCGAAACCGGACGGGCGCGGCGTGGCGTGAAAGGCGATTTCGCCCCAGGCGGCGGCATTGCCGTCATTGACCCGGTGGACGAAATGGCCCGTCATTCCGGCCAGTCGCGCGGCGGGGTCGAAACCGGCCCAGGCGGCGATCTGCGCCGGCGACGCGCCGAGCCGCGCCAATGCCTCCCCGAATGTGCCGGGCATGGCCAGGCCCAGCCCGGTAATGCGTTCGCGCTGGGCCGGGGCCAGCCCGGACAGCACCGTCTCGATATCGGCGGCAAGCCGCGCGAACAGGGTTTCGACCTCGGGAAAGGGATAGGCGTGCCGGCGCCGGGCCAGCACCTGGCCGGCCATGGAAAACAGCAGCACTTCGGCATGGCGCCAGCCGATTTCGACGCCCAGGCTATAGGCGCCTTCGGGGTTGAGCCGATAGGGTGTGGCCGGCTGGCCCCGGCGGCCGCGCAACAATGCGCCGCGCCGCACCAGATCGCGTTCTTCCAGATCGGCCAGGATGCGGGCCGTGGTCTGCGGGCCCAGGCCGGTAATGCGGGCGATATCGGCATTGGAGCAGCCCGGATTGCCCGCAATCAGCGTCATCACGGCACGCTCATTGGCCACGCGCACGCCCGCTTGGGCGACGCCGCGGACAATGGGATGGAAGGCGTCCTGATTCAGGTTTTTCCGCATGGCGCAGAGATAGAGCCGGTTTTCAGGCGCATCGCAAGAACGGATTATTTACCCTAATCGCCCACCATCGGCGGGCCTATAAACAACGGGGCCGAAAACGGCTTCCGAGCCGGCGAAGAAACGGGTTTTGACGCATATGGCCATGAGTACGGGAAGCGATGTCGCCCTTTGCGGACAGCTTCTGCTGATCGACCGTGACGGGGCCTCGGCCCGCCAGACCGGCGCGGCGCTGAGCAGCGCCCTGCTGAGCGCGCCGGACGTGATCGTGGCCGGGAACGGCCATATGGCCCTGGACCTGCTGCGCCGCGACCGTTTCGACATCGTCATTGCCGACCTGGAGAGCCTGGCGGACCTGGCGCCGGGTATCGAGGATGCGGTGACGCGCCTGGTGCGGCTGGCCGAAGGCGCGCTGGTGCTGGCCATGGCCGGCGGCGGTTCGGTGAGCACGGCGCTCGCGGCCATGCGGGCGGGCGCGCACGATTGCGTGGCCCGGCCCATCGCCGCCGAGGCGCTGGCCGCGCGGATCGGGGAATTGGCGCAGCGGCACAACCGGCCGCGAGCCCTGAGCCTGGAAGCGGCGGCGGCACCCGCCATCACCGATTTTGCCGGCTTCGTGGGCGCATCGAGCGCCATGCAGTTTCTCTACGAGCAGATCGGCCGGGTCGCGGCCTCATCGGCGCCGGTCTTCATCACCGGGGAAAGCGGGACCGGCAAGGATGTCTGCGCCGAGGCCCTGCACGCGCAGGGGCCCAGGGCCGACAAGAGGTTCGTGGCCATCAATTGCGCCGCCATTCCGCGCGACCTGATGGAAAGCGAATTGTTCGGGGTGGCGCGGGGCGCCTTTACCGGCGCGCATGAGGATCGCAAGGGCGCGGCGGAGCTGGCCCATGGCGGCACGCTGTTCCTCGATGAGATCGGGGAAATGGACCTGTCGCTGCAATCGAAACTGCTGCGCTTCCTGCAGACCGGCAGCGTGTCGCGGGTGGGCGAGACGGCGGTGCGCAAGGTCGATGTGCGGGTGATCTGCGCCACCAATCGCAATCCCATGCAGATGATCGCCGAGCGCAAGTTCCGCGAGGACCTGTTCTACCGCCTGCACGTATTGCCGATCCATCTGCCCCCGCTGCGGCAACGGCCGAGCGATGTGATGGTGCTGGCCCGGCATTTCCTGGGGCATTACGCGGCCGAGGAACACAAGCGCTTTGACGGGTTTTCGGCCGAGGCGGGCCAGCAGCTCACGGCGGCCGACTGGCCGGGCAATGTGCGGCAATTGCAGAACCTCATCCGCCGCATCGTGGTCATGTTCGATGGCGGCGAGATCGGCGCCCATATGCTGGACGCGGCCGATATCGAATCGCGGGCGGCAAGTCCCGGCGTTGGCGAAACGCCGCGCGCCGAAAGCCGGCGGCGGGTATTGCCCATGTGGCAGCAGGAACAGCGGATCATCGAGGAAGCCATCGCCCTGTTCGGGGGCAATATTTCCATGGCCGCCGCCGCGCTCGAGATCAGCCCCTCGACCATTTACCGCAAGCGGCAGAACTGGGCCGAAATGGCGGCGGCCGGCTAAGCCTTCCGCCAGCCCCCGGCACGCTGTTTCCCGCTGGCGGGGTTGGCCCGCGGCGGGGTCAGGGCGTGCTGGCCTGCTTGGCGCGGGTGCGGTCGAGCCCCAGGACGTGCTCGCGCAGGATCACGGCGATGCCGGAGGCGACGATGATGAGCGCGCCCGCCAGCATGGCCAGCGTCGGCACGTCGCCAAAGACCAGGAAGCCGATGACGATGGTGAGGATCAGCGACACATATTCAAACGGCGCGATGACCGACATGTCGGCATAGCGGTAGCAGGAGGTGAGGAGCAATTGCCCGATGCCGCCGAAAATGCCGGCGCCCACCAGGAGCAGGGCCTGTTGCGGGCTGGGCCAGACCCAGCCCAGGGGCACGGTGACCAGCGAGAGGATGCTGGCGCTGATGAAGAAATAAGTGACGATGGTTTCGCTGCGCTCGGTCTGCACCAGCGTGCGCACCTGCAGCATGGCGAAGGCCGAGAGCACGGCGGCGCAGATGGCGGCCAGCGCTCCCACCGCCTCGGCGTCGCCCGGCGCGGGACCGCCGGAAAACAGGGTGAGGCGCGGCCACAGGATAATGAGCACGCCGGCCATGCCGACCAATACGGCGCTCCAGCGAAAGACATGCACCCGCTCGTGCAGCAGCAGGGCGGAAAAGACCACGATGAGCAGCGGGGCGGCATAGCTGATGGCGGTGGCCTCGGGCAGCGGCAGGCGGGTCAGCGCGAAAAAGCCGCAACTCATGGAGGCAACGCCGACCAGGCCGCGCACCACGTGGCCGACGGGACGGCTGGTGGCGAAGGCGTCGCGCAGGCGGCCGCGCCAGGCGAGCCAGAGCAGCACCGGGATCAGCGCGAAGAAAGAGCGGAAAAACACCATCTGCCCCGAGGGGATGGTGAGCGTGGCCTTGAGCAGGGTGGACATGACCACGAAGCAGCAGACCGAAACCACCTTGAGCACGATGCCGTGCATGGGGGCGTTGACGCGGCCGGGCACCGGTGAAGAAGCCATCGCCGCGGCGCGTCCGGTCAGCACGATCCCCTCCCCGCCCCTCGGGCCGCATGCGGCCGCTACTTGCCGGCGGCTTCCAGCTTTTCCTTGGCGATGCGCGCGGTGGCGAACGCCTTGTGCTCGGGGCCGACCGCCGTGCCGGTCTTGACCGGCCTGCCTTCGGCGTCGTGAATGGCCCATTGCCAATTGGTGTTGGGGCCGACGCCGCCGGTGCGGCGCAATTTGATCTGGTAGGCGGATTGTTCACTCATGCAGAGCCTTATGCCGTAGAGCCGGCGCGGGGGGAAGGGGGAAACGCGGCTGTTCAGACCTCGGAGACATGCAGGGTGACGCGATCGCCGCCAAAGGTGATAAGGCCCCGCACCGCCGCATAGGCCCCCTCGGCATAGGGATAATACCAGGCCTCGTCGATGCCGTCGGCGGTGAGGGTCTTGACGGTATAGAAATGCGCCTCGCCCAAGGCCTCGTCGGCCCGGGTGGTTTCGGAGGCCGCGAGAATACCGGGATGAATGTCGTCGAGCGGCACGAAGATGCGCGGCGTGCGGCCCGGCTGGTCCACCTGCACCGCCTTGAGCGTGCTGGCGATTTCCGCATCGTCGAAGAAGATGTGGACCCGGCCCGGTACCGGGCTGACTTTACTGGAACGGTCGTCGATTTCGGCCATGATCGAAGCTCTCGCGGCGGGTTGGCGATATGGCCATTAACGCACGAGAAAAAACTTCGGTTCACCCGGCCTTGACTCCGGCCGAGCGGCATCCCTATATCCCGGCCATCCTGTTAGCACTCGCTCCAAACGAGTGCTAGGAGGACCGAAATTGCATTGAACAGATGCCACAAGGAGCAATCATGAGCTTCCGTCCCCTGCACGACCGCGTGGTCGTCCGTCGCGTTGACTCTGAAGAAAAGACCAAGGGCGGGATCATCATTCCCGATACCGCCAAGGAAAAGCCCTCCGAGGGCGTGATCGTATCGGTGGGCCCCGGCGCCCGTGACGAGAGCGGCAAGATCATTGCCCCCGACGTCAAGGCCGGCGACCGCGTGCTGTTCGGCAAGTGGAGCGGCACCGAGGTCAAGCTCAACGGCGAAGACCTGCTCATCATGAAGGAAAGCGACATCATGGGCGTGATCGAAGCGTAAGCCGCTTCTCGCGCCCATTTTTCGTACCCATCAACCCGATATTTTCAAGGAGCCATAAATGGCCGCCAAGGAAGTCAAATTCTCCACCGACGCCCGCGAAAAGATGCTGCGCGGCGTCAATATCCTCGCCAATGCGGTGAAGGTGACGCTGGGTCCCAAGGGCCGCAATGTCGTGATCGAAAAGTCGTTCGGCGCGCCGCGCATCACCAAGGACGGCGTGTCGGTCGCCAAGGAAATCGAGCTGGAAGACAAGTTCGAGAACCTGGGCGCGCAGCTCCTCCGCTCGGTCGCCTCCAAGACCAATGACGTGGCCGGCGACGGCACCACCACCGCCACCGTGCTGGGCCAGGCCATCGTGGTCGAGGGCGTCAAGGCCGTGGCCGCCGGCTTCAACCCGATGGATCTGAAGCGCGGCATCGACCTGGCCGTGGCCGAAGTCGTCGAATCGCTCAAGGGCTCGGCCAAGAAGATCACCTCTTCGTCCGAAGTCGCCCAGGTCGGCACCATCTCGGCCAATGGCGAGAAGGAAATCGGCGACATGATCGCCGAGGCGATGCAGAAGGTCGGCAATGAGGGTGTCATCACCGTCGAGGAAGCCAAGACCGCCGAAACCGAACTCGACGTCGTGGAAGGCATGCAGTTCGACCGGGGCTATCTCTCGCCCTATTTCGTCACCAATGCCGAAAAGATGACCGCGGTTCTCGAAGACCCGGTGATCCTGCTGCACGAAAAGAAGCTCTCCAATCTCCAGGCCATCCTGCCGATCCTGGAAAGCGTCGTGCAGAGCCAGCGTCCGCTCCTCATCATCGCCGAGGACATCGAGGGCGAAGCCCTGGCCACCCTCGTGGTCAACCGCCTGCGTGGCGGCCTCAAGGTTGCCGCCGTCAAGGCCCCGGGCTTCGGTGACCGCCGCAAGGCCATGCTCGAGGACATCGCCATCCTGACCGGTGGCCAGGTGATCTCGGAAGATCTGGGCATCAAGCTCGAAAACGTGACCATCGACATGCTGGGCACCGCCAAGCGCGTCGAAATCACCAAGGAAACCACCACCATCGTCGATGGCGCCGGTTCGGCCGAAGACATCCAGGGCCGCGTCGGCCAGATCAAGGCGCAGATCGAGGAAACCACCTCGGACTATGACCGCGAGAAGCTCCAGGAACGCCTGGCCAAGCTCGCCGGCGGCGTTGCCGTGATCCGCGTCGGCGGTTCGACCGAAGTGGAAGTCAAGGAACGCAAAGACCGCGTCGATGACGCGCTCAATGCCACCCGCGCCGCCGTCGAAGAAGGCATCGTGGCTGGCGGCGGCGTCGCGCTGCTGCGCGCCTCGGCCAATATCAAGGCCAAGGGCGTCAATGCCGACCAGGAAGCCGGTATCGCCATCGTGCGCCGCGCCTTGCAGGAGCCGGTGCGCTGCATTGCCAACAATGCCGGTGCCGAAGGCTCGGTCGTGGTGGGCAAGATCCTCGAGAACAATGCCGCCACCTTCGGCTACAACGCGGCCAGCGACGAATATGGCGATCTCGTCTCGCTCGGCGTGATCGATCCGGTCAAGGTCGTGCGCCATGCGTTGCAGGACGCTGCTTCGGTGGCCTCGCTGCTGATTACCACCGAGGCGACCGTCGTGGACGCCCCGAAGGATCCGGCGCCCGCCATGCCCGCCGGCGGCGGCATGGGCGGCATGGGCGGCATGGACTTCTAAGGTCGCGCAGCGACTTAGATTCTCCTTTCGCTCACGGGCCGCGCTGGGCCGGAAACTGCCCTGCGCGGACGCGGCAGACGCGTGCCGGGCGGCCTTGCCGCCTGATAAGACAAGACCTTCGAGGATCGTTTCTTCCCAGTCACGATCTTCGCGGAAAGCCCCGGTGGAGACGCCGGGGCTTTTTCATTGGGCGCATGCTTGCGGCTCGCGGACTTTTCACGTTGGCGCCGGACCACAGGCAGACCGCATCCCGAGCCCATCGAGGGGCGAGGGCGTGGCACCAATGTACCGGCGTAGCTCACCTCATGGGTTCGGCACCCACCACGAGGTCTTTGAACACCCGTTTCCCACCAACATGAGCCGAGCTAGGGAAAGAACAGCAGCTTGAGCGCCATGGCGATGGAGACGAGGACCACCAGCGGGCGGATCACCCTAGCGCCGTAGCGAATGCCGGTATGGGCGCCGAGATAGCCGCCGACGAGCTGGCCGAGGGCCATGACGATGGCGACCGGCCAGACGACATGGGCCTGGGGAATGAAAATGGCCAGGGCCGCCAGGTTGGACACGAAATTGAGCGCCTTGGTGCTGCCGGTGGCGCGGGTCAGCCCCAGGCCGAACAGCAGCACGAAACCGATGGTGAAGAACGAGCCGGTGCCCGGCCCGAATATGCCGTCGTAAAAGCCGATGGAAAAGCCCATGAGCGGCACATAGGGCCCGTAGGGCAGGCGCGCGGTGCTGTCGGCATCGGAAAGTTTCGGCGCGAACAGGAAATAGAGCGCGGTGCCGATCAGGGCCACGGGCACGGCAATGGCCAGGAGCGAAGTATCGAGGCGGGATACGGTGAGCGCGCCGAGCAGGCTGCCGGCAAAGGTGAGCACGATGGCTGGAACGAGCCGGCGGAGATCGACGAAGCCGCGCCGCCAATAAGTGCTGACGGCCATGAAGGTGCCGACCACGCTCTGCATCTTGTTGGTGGCGAGGGCCGCCACCGGCGGCAGGCCCGCAGAAAGCAGCGCCGGCACGGTAATCATGCCGCCCCCGCCGGCAATGGCGTCGATGAAGCCGGCCAGCATGCCAATAGCGGCAAGGGCGAGAAGGGTGAGGGGATCGAACATTTCTGGATCACGCGGGGTCGGAGGGAGGCTGGCCGGGTTCGGGCGGCGAAACCTTGTCGGCCAGGCGCCGCTCCTGGATGGGAATGTCGATCATCGAGGCCATGAAGCCGCTCATCGTCAACTGAAAACCGGTGACGAGGGCGGTGAGTGCCACGATCATGGGGCGCATGGTGGTCGAGGGATTGAGGGGGCCGAAATCGCGTTTGGCCCATTCGCCCACGCCCCAGCCCAGCGCCACCAGCCCCGCCAGCATGATGAGGATAGCCAGCGCCAGCACCCGCTCGAGGGTCAGCGCTTCGAGCAGCCGATCATGGGCGCCCGAGCGGGGGATGAAGCCATAGCGGGAGGCGAAGCGCCGCCCGATAATGGCGAAGGCGATGGATTGCACCCCGACAATGACGCTGAGGCTGGCGACCAGCACGGTATGGATATCGAGCGTGATGCGGCCCAGCCGCAAGGGCCCGGGCAGCAAGATGCCGCCCACCAGCAGGCCCAGCAGCAGGAAGGTGACGCCGGGATAGAGGAACAGCCAGCGCGGGGAAAACAGCAGCAGGAACCGCAAATGCCGCCAGCCGTCGCGGAAGGAGCGCAGATGCGGGCGGCGGCTGCGCCCGTCCCGGGCAAGAGTGGTGGGGACCTCGCGGATATCGAGCTGGCCCAGGGTGGCCTTGACCACCATTTCGGATGCGAATTCCATGCCGGTTGTGCGCAGGTTGAGCCCGGTAATGGCCGCGCGGCGGAAGCCGCGCAGGCCGCAATGGAAATCGCGGATCGTCGTGCGGAAGAACAGCCGTCCCAGCGCGCTCAGGACCGGATTGCCGATATAGCGGTGATGCCAGGGCATGGCGCCGGGCGCGATGCCGCCGGCGAAACGATTGCCCATGACCAGGTCGGCGCCGTCGCGCAATTGCTCGACAAAGGCATCGAGCCGGGAAAAATCATAGCTGTCGTCGGCGTCGCCCATGATGACGAAACGGCCGCGCGCCTGGGCGATGCCGGCGGCCAGGGCCGCGCCATAGCCGCGCCGGTCGACCTCGACCAGCCGGGCACCATGGCTGCGGGCGATCTCCTGCGAGCCGTCCCGCGAACCGTTATCGGCAACGAGCACCTCGCCGTCCATGCCGCTGCGATCGAGGAAGGCGCGTGCCTTGCCGATGCAGGTGGCCAGGGTTTCCGCCTCGTCGAGGCAGGGCATGAGGATGGTCAGTTCAATCTCATCGAAGGCTTGGGCCACTAATCCCCCCGGCGCAAGACACCTCGCTTGTGCCGTGATTTGCCGGCACAAGGCAAGGAAGGCGTCACGATGGGTCGTTGCCGGGGCTTTCCGCCCCGTCGCCGGTAGGGCCGGCGGCATCTTCCGCCACTTCGGCGGGCCGGGATGGCGTGCGCAGGCCGGCATAGACGATGGCGCCGACACCGGCCAGGACCAGCAGCACGATCAACAGGGTTTCGACCGGATCCATCTAGGGTCAGGACCTATTAATCCGGTTTGATCTGTGATTCAGATTCCTTTTTGGAGGGTCTGATGGCTGATTTGTTTTTGTTGAGCGAAGGGCAGATGGCGCGTCTTTCACCGCATTTTCCTTTGT